>ENA-OUQM01001384-OUQM01001384.1-human-gut-metagenome-genome-assembly--contig:-NODE-1384-length-13162-cov-5.543374_pt1 | contig 13162 bp, 9 predicted proteins | sample MGYA00237949_ERZ548830 | MGnify/ENA primary metagenome ERZ548830 (study PRJEB26490, sample SAMN05194706) | human gut metagenome | biome: terrestrial biome; feature: human-associated habitat; material...
GTCCTATTATACATCTCCAGCGGCAACAGCTTCTGTTGCGTATGGAATACGAATACGAAAAAGAAGAATTCAAGCGACAAACAGAGAACATGGGCGTCGCCCGAAAAGTCAAGCGGGGAGTTTGCTGGTATCCTGCCTCACCGGGTCGAAGTTACTATAACTCGTTGAATCAATTAGTAATAGAAATTACACATACCGGGAACCTCGATATAGAACATAACTTTGAGTTCGGACGCCCCGTCTGTTTCTTCCGTCAATCTGCCGACGGTAAAATCACTTACTTCAATTTTACAGCCACCGTCAGTTATGCTGACGAAGCACGCATGGTAGTGATTATGCCCGGTGCCGGGGCTATTATGGATATACAATCCGCAGATAATCTCGGAGTCCAGCTTTATTTCGACGAAACTTCTTACCGCACGATGTTCGAGGCACTGGAAGATGTCCTGCGTGCAAAAGGCAACCGGCTTGCCGAATTGCGGGATATCCTGTTGGGTACGGTCAAAACCGGTTTCCGTGAGCTTTATCCGGTACGCTTCCCCTGGTTGAACTCCACTCAGGAGAGCGCCGTCAATAAAGTGCTATGCGCCCGCGATGTAGCCATTGTACACGGTCCTCCGGGAACAGGCAAAACCACCACGCTTGTAGAAGCCATCTACGAAACCCTGCACCGCGAACCCCAAGTATTGGTATGCGCCCAAAGCAATATGGCTGTCGACTGGATTTCCGAAAAGCTAGTGGACAGAGGCGTGAATGTGCTACGAATCGGCAACCCCACACGCGTCAACGACAAAATGCTCTCTTTCACTTATGAACGCCGTTTCGAAAATCATCCGCTTTATCCCGAATTATGGAGTATCCGTAAAGAGCTGAGGCTACTGGGCGGTAAATCCCGCCGCGGCAGTTACGATGAACGCGAAGGGATACGCAACCGTATGAGCCGCCTGCGTGACCGTGCCACCACATTGGAAATACAAATCAACAGTGAGTTGTTCGACAGCGCCCACGTCATAGCCTCTACACTTGTAAGCAGCAATCACCGCCTTTTAAACGGACGCCGTTTCGGCACACTGTTTATCGACGAAGCCGCCCAAGCCCTGGAAGCCGCCTGCTGGATAGCCATCCGTAAAGCAGACCGTATAGTATTGGCAGGAGACCATTGCCAGCTTCCGCCTACCATCAAATGTTACGAAGCCGCACGTGGCGGGCTGGAACGGACTTTAATGGAAAAAGTCGTAGCCGGCAAGCCATCTGCCGTATCTTTATTGAAAGTACAATATCGCATGCACGAAGACATCATGCGCTTCTCATCGGATTGGTTCTATGGCGGAGAGCTGGAAGCTGCTCCCGAAATACGTCACCGGGGAATATTGGATTGGGATACTCCCGTTACATGGCTCGACACATCCGAAATGGATTTCAAGGAAGAATTTGTCGGAGAAACCTTCGGACGTAGCAACAAAGAGGAAGCAGGCTTATTGCTGAAAGAGCTGGAAGCGTACATCCAACGGATAGGCGGAAACCGGATTCTCGAAGAACGTATCGACTTCGGACTCATCTCACCTTACAAGGCACAAGTGCAATACTTGCGGGGAAAAATAAAAGGCAGCGCTTCGCTACGTCCCTACCGCAGTCTGATAACAGTCAATACCGTCGACGGATTTCAGGGACAGGAACGTGATGTAATCTTTATCAGTCTGGTACGTGCCAATGAAGAAGGGCAAATCGGCTTTCTGAACGATTTACGCAGAATGAATGTGGCGATAACAAGGGCACGCATGAAATTGGTTATCCTGGGAGAAGCGGCTACGCTAAGCCACCATGCTTTCTACAAGAAACTGCTTGAATATGTAAGGACAATTAATGATAAGTAATGGAAAAGAGGGTATGTCAAAACTAAAATTCGCTTGCCATTTGTTTCTTTTCAGATACGGAATCATCAAGCGTATTTTGACACACCCCCTTTTGTCATTCTCCGATTTACACCGGGAATCAGTTGTTTTCCGGACGGAGTTTGCGAACCGTTACGGCTGTCTGCCACATTTCGCTTTCACGCAATGCTTTCAGCTCTTCGTTCAGTTTCTCGCGATAGTCGGGTTTGGAATTGCTGTCGATGGAAATCTGGGCTTCGTTACCGGACTTCACACTCTGATACAGTTTCTGTACAACCGGCTTAATGGCATCATGGAACGGGCCCATCCAGTCGAGTGCCCCGCGTTGGGCAGTAGTGGAACAGTTGGCATACATCCAGTCCATACCGTTCTTTGCAAACAACGGCATCAATGACTGGGTCAGCTCTTCAACCGTTTCATTGAACGCTTCCGACGGAGTATGGCCGTTTTCACGCAACACCTCGTACTGAGCCAACAGCAATCCCTGGATAGCACCCATCAAAGAACCGCGTTCACCGGTCAGGTCGGAAGTTGCTTCACGGATGAAAGTAGTTTCAAACAGATAACCGGAACCGATGCCGATACCCAATGCAAGCGTTCTGTCCAAAGCCTTGCCCGTAGCATCCTGATAGATAGCGTAAGAAGAGTTCAAGCCACGGCCTTCGAGGAACATTGTACGCAGTGACGTACCCGAACCTTTGGGGGCAACCATAATAACATCAATATCCGTGGGAGGAACCACACCCGTACGGTCGCTCCAGGTAATAGCGAAACCGTGAGAGAAGTAAAGAGCCTTTCCGGGAGTCAAGAACGGCTTGATAGTAGGCCATACGGACATTACAGCCGCATCCGACAACAGACACATAACGATAGTACCTTTCTGGCAAGCATCCTCGATGCTGAACAACGTCTCGCCCGGAACCCATCCGTCTGCAACCGCTTTCTCATAAGTCTTACCCTGACGCTGGCCTACGATAACGTTGAAGCCATTGTCGCGCAGGTTGCAAGCCTGGCCGGGACCCTGTACACCGTAACCGATAACTGCGATTGTCTCATCCTTTAAAATCTCACGTGCTTTTTCCAAAGGAAACTCTTCGCGGGTCATTACATTTTCAATAACACCGCCAAAATTCAATTGTGCCATTTTTTAGTTTTAATTTTTATTTGTGGCTTATGCCAACCGATTGATTAATAAATTATTTCTCTACAAATATCACTTTAGAACGGCAAACCGCTTCGCCGCCATTCTTTCTTACTTCTATATCATACGTGCCGTTTCCTACATAGTCTTTATAAAAGGTAAGCTCGTCACCGTAATAACTCTCCGCCACATATGCCATTTCGAAACGGCGGATGCGGCTCTCCTTATACAACTCTATCGGAAACAGATCAAGAATATGCTCGATATAGCGAATGCTGTTCACATGTCCGTTAATATCAATATCGCTATATTTGGCATTCAGGGAAGAAGCCGGTTCCGTAGAAGTCACTTTTATACGCGATGGCTTCTCGATGGGGCAAGGCTCGTCGCACACATAATCCACGATACTGCCGCCATGCAAAGCCAGCAGGTCGGCGGGTTTACGGGTATTGAGGCTAATCATCGCCCATACGGAACGGGCATACCCTATCTTCTTTCCGTCTTTGTCGATAATGGCAAAGTTACGGTCGGTGAAGAGACGGTACACGTTTTCCACCCACGTCCGGATAGAAAAATCCTCGTATTGATACGGCATTTCATCCAACTCGACAGCCAGGCGGGAAAGCACCCACGTATAATTGTCCTCATTCAAAGTAGCAATACCGAAACCGCGTTCCGTGGCATGAAACCCTGCACAGTTCAGCAGATGGTTGCCAAGCACACCCATTGTCAGGCGGCCGGTAAAGTCCACATGGAACGGTTCGGCTACAAACTTATAAGTTCCTATCTTATTATTCTCACTCATAGTCCTTCTTGTTCTTTACTCCGGCGGTATTTTGCTTCACGGTCCGCCAGATATTCGTTTACGCGTTCAAAACAGCTTGTCGTGATGGCCACGCGGCCGGAACGTACAAATTGGAGTACGCACTCCAAAGCACTCAGCTCTTCATAGAGGTTGGTTATCTCCTCGCTCATGCCGTTCTTTTCTACAATGGAGAACACGGAGTTCACCTCCACGATGCGCGCGTTGTATTTACGGATGATTTTGGACACTTCCGGTTTCTCTTCCAGTATGGGGGTCGTTATCTTATACAGCGCAATCTCATGCTGGTAGATTTCATCGTCCGTAAAATAGTGTGCCTGCAGCACATCTATCTTTTTGGTGATTTGCTTCGTCACCTTCTCGATAGTATCCTTATCCGTCCAGGCTGTAATGGTATATTTATGTACCCCCTTGATAGAGGATGCCGAAACGTTCAAACTCTCGATATTGATTTGCCGGCGGGTAAATACAGCCGTTACCTGATTCAGCAAACCTGCAAAGTTTTCCGAATGAACGATGATTGTATATAATGTCTTGTCCACGTTGGTTTAATTATAATTCATAATTCTCTAACATTCCAGCAATATCTGGTTCACCGAACCGCCCGGCGGTGTCATCGGCATCACATTTCCTTCCTCCTCTACGCAAGCTTCCAGCAGGAACGGGCCGTCTGTTGCAATCATCTCACCGATGGCTTTCGCCAATTCCTCGCGGGTAAATACCCGACGTGCCGGAATTTCGTAGGCGGAAGCAATCTTCATATAGTCGGGATTCATCATCGGAGTGAACGAATAGCGGCGATTGAAGAACATGGCCTGCCATTGACGAACATTACCGAGGAAGTTATTGTTCAGCAAAATCATCTTGACGGGCGCTTTCTGTTCCATTACCGTACCCAGCTCCTGCAGGTTCATCTGCAAACCGCCGTCACCCATAAAGACGCAAACCGTGCGGTCGGGGCGACCGAAAGTAGCGCCGATAGCGGCAGGAAGACCGAATCCCATTGTGCCCAAGCCACCGGAAGTGACGATGCTGCGTTCCTTGCTATACTTAAAGTAACGGGCGGACATCATCTGGTTCTGACCTACATCCGTTACCAAAACAGCCTCATTGTCCGTAGCCTCGCTGACGGCACGCACCACTTCACCCATGCTCAACTTATCTCCTGCCGGATGCAGTTCGGGACGGATAACCTTCTCCTCTTCCATCTGCTCGTAGGGCAGGAAGCTATCCAGCCACTCTTTATGTCCGGCAGGTTTCAGCAATTCGGTTACTGCGGCAAGAGTCTCCTTACAGTTGCCCAATACGGCTACATCCGTCTTTACGTTCTTGTCTATCTCCGCCGGGTCGATGTCGAAATGGATTATTTTTGCCTGAGACGCATACGTAGCCAGCTTGCCCGTAACACGGTCGTCAAAGCGCATACCCACTGCAATCAGCACATCGCATTTATTGGTATTGATATTCGGTCCCAGATTGCCGTGCATACCCAGCATGCCTTTGTTCAGAGGATGAGCCGTAGGCAATGCCGAAAGCCCCAGCAGCGTACATCCCGCAGGCATATCCGCCTTTTCGATGAAAGCACGCAATTCGTTCTGCGCATTGCCGAGTTCCACGCCCTGCCCCACCAATACCAACGGACGCTCCGCCGCATTTATCAGTTCGGCGGCTTGTTGTATGGCTTCCGGTTCCATTTCGGGCACAGGCAGATAGCTGCGTACATAATCCACTTCGACAGGCGTGTATTCCGTCTTATCCACCTGAGCATTCTTGGCAAAATCCAGCACCACCGGACCGGGACGTCCGCTCCGTGCGATATAGAAAGCGCGTGCCACCGCCCATGCCACATCTTCCGCACGGCGAATCTGGTAACTCCACTTCGTGATAGGCTGCGTAATGCCTACCAAATCCACTTCCTGAAAGGCATCCGTTCCGAGAAATCCCGTAGCCACCTGTCCGGCAATGACAACAACCGGTGTGCTGTCTATCATGGCATCTGCAATACCTGTAATGGTATTCGTAGCGCCCGGACCGCTGGTAACCAGACATACGCCGACCTCGCCCGACACACGTGCAAAGCCTTGTGCGGCATGAGTAGCCCCCTGTTCGTGGCGAACCAGGATGTGATTCAAATTCTTCCGGTGATCGTACAAGGCATCGAATACCGGCATGATGCTGCCACCCGGATAACCGAAAATGGTCTTTACTCCCTGATGCTCCAGAGAGCGCATCAATGCTTCTGCGCCTGTTATTAAGTTTTCCATATCTATTTATTATTGTTTTTCGGGTACGGAATCCCAATTATTCTATCAGTCTCACAGCCCCTTTATCAGCCGAGCTTACCATACTTGCATACGCTCTCAATGCTTTCGACACCTGGCGGTCGCGGGTTACCGGCGTCATGGGACGGGCAGCCAGCTCCTCATCCGTCAGTTTCACATTGATAGAGCGGTTCGGTATATCTATTTCGATGATGTCACCGTCCTGAATCTTACCGATATTGCCTCCGGCAGCAGCTTCGGGAGAGATATGTCCGATGCTCAGTCCGGAAGTGCCGCCACTGAAGCGTCCGTCGGTAATCAGCGCACACTCCTTGCCCAAATGGCGGGATTTGATGTACGAAGTGGGATAAAGCATTTCCTGCATGCCCGGACCGCCTTTCGGACCCTCGTGGGTAATGACAACGACATCGCCGCTGACAACCTTTCCACCCAGAATACCGTCGCACGCTGCTTCCTGCGAATCGAATACTTTGGCAGGACCGGTAAACTTCCAGATGCTTTCATCCCCTCCCGCCGTTTTTACCACGCAACCGTCCTGCGCTATATTTCCTTTCAGTACAGCCAGTCCGCCGTCCTTGCTGTAAGCATGCTGCAGGTCGCGGATACAACCTTCGGCACGGTCGGTGTCCAATTCCTTATAATAAGTATCCTGCGAACCGAGTGCCAGATTAAACTTTCCGGCAGCGGCACTGGAATATTTCCTGACCGCCTCCTCACAGACGTTCGGGCCGGTGATGCAATACCTGTCTATCTCCTCGGCCAGCGTCATTCCGTCTACGCGGCGTACGGCCGTGTCCACCAATCCGCCTTTGGCAAGTTCGCCCATAATGGCAACGATGCCGCCGGCACGGTTTACATCCTGTACATGATATTTTTGGGTATTGGGAGCAACTTTACACAGGCAGGGCGTTTTGCGCGACAGCATATCTATGTCGTCCATCGTGAAGTCCGCTCCGGCTTCATGGGCCACCGCCAGCAGGTGAAGCACCGTATTGGTAGAACCGCCCATTGCAATATCCAGCGTCATCGCATTCAGGAACGCCTCGCGGGTGGCAATGCTGCGGGGGAGCACACTTTCGTCTCCTTCCTCATAATACTTATAAGCGTTTTCAACAATCAGCCTGGCAGCGTCCTTAAACAGTTGCTTGCGGTTTGCGTGGGTAGCCACAATCGTACCGTTACCCGGAAGAGCCAGTCCGATAGCTTCGTTCAGACAGTTCATGGAATTGGCGGTAAACATACCCGAACAGCATCCGCAGGTGGGACAGGCATGCTGTTCAATCTTGGCAACCTCCGCATCGCTCACGCTGTTGTCGGCCGACTTAATCATCGCATCAATCAAGTCGAGATGCTGTCCGTTCCACTCCCCGGCTTCCATAGGACCGCCGGAAACGAACACCGTAGGGATGTTCAGCCTCATCGCAGCCATAAGCATACCCGGAGTAATCTTGTCGCAGTTGCTGATGCACACCATGGCATCCGCCTTATGCGCATTCACCATATACTCCACGCTGTCGGCTATGATGTCGCGCGAGGGCAACGAGTACAGCATACCGTCATGCCCCATCGCAATGCCGTCGTCAATGGCAATCGTATTGAATTCGGCAGCAAAGCAGCCTTGCTTTTCTATCTCTTCCTTTACAAACTGACCTATCTCGTGCAGATGCACATGTCCCGGCACAAACTGGGTAAAAGAGTTGACTATCGCGATTATGGGCTTTCCCATCTGTTCTTTCTTCATGCCGTTGGCCGTCCACAACGCGCGGGCACCTGCCATACGGCGGCCTTGTGTGCTGAACGAACTGCGTAACTGATGTTTCATCTTATTTGTCTCCTTTTATGAAAAAAGCCTTTCTCACCGTAATGAGAAAGGCTTACTATAAATATCTTTACCGTACAAATACATACACAACCTTTCTCACGCTCTTGATGCCACCACCACGACGCGAATAATATGCAGGACTGCCAGGTTTATGGATGTATGCAGGTTCATAACTAAATTATCTTTATTATTCTCTTATCCGTTATTTATGCTGCAAAGGTAAATGCTTTTTTATAATCTCCAAACAAATTGAAGAAAAAAAAGATATAAACATGAATAATCGTAAGGAAACCACGCTTTAAAATCTTATTTTATCACTTGACGGTTATCCATAAAACGATTCGGATACTTTACAGAAGTAATGCCAAACACTTACAAAGCACTTAATAATCTGAAAATTACCGGGACGCTTCCTCTCCCGAAGCAAAATATTCGTATCTTTGCGCATTGTCAAAACAGACAATGCAGTATTTACTAATAAGAAATAACAAATTAATGGAAACAGTAGAAAACAAGTACATCACCTTAGCATATAAGTTGTACACAATCGAAAACGGAGAAAAAGAGTTCACAGAAGAAGCTCCCGCAGAGCACCCGTTCCAATTCATATCGGGACTGGGCCTCACATTGGAATCTTTCGAGAACCAGGTGAAAGACCTGAACAAAGGCGATAAATTCGACTTTACAATCAAAGCCGAAGAGGCTTACGGCGAGTATGACGAGGAGCATGTCATCGACCTCCCCAAAAACATCTTCGAGATAGAAGGCAAGTTCGACAGCGAACGCGTAGTAGAAGGCGCCGTAATCCCCTTGATGACCTCGGAAGGCCAACGTATCAACGGAAGCGTAGTCGAAGTAAAGGACGATGTAGTAGTAATGGACATGAATCACCCCCTGGCAGGCTGCGACCTGAACTTCGTAGGTGAAATCACCGAAAACCGTCCTGCCACCAACGACGAACTGTCGGAAATGGCACGCATGATGAGCGGCGGCGGATGCAGCGGCGGATGCGGTGGCGGATGCAACTGCGGAGACTGTAGCAGCGAATGCTGTAGTTAGTGATTAATGATTAAGGGTTAGCGATTAGTGGTTAGTGATTAAGAGGTGGTGATTTGGTTTATCAATGGCACATATTCATAATGCTGCGATTAATCGCTAACCATTAATCACTAATCACTAATCACTAACCCCTAATCACTTACTTGTCATTATTTCCAGGACAACTTTGTCGGTTTCATTCATTCCTTTGGAGCCTATCTTCGTGAGGTTTCGGATACTTTGGTCTACATCTTCATCAATAATTCCTTCAACGGAAGTGACGCAACGGTTTTCCATTGCCATGATGGCGGAGAGGACGGCGGTAGAGACGCCGGTAGTTACTTTCAAGGCGCAACTGGGTTTGGCGCCGTCGCAAATCATTCCTGTAAGGTTGGCAATCATGTTCTGAACGGCAAAGGATACTTGTTCGTAAGTACCGCCCATGAGCCAGGTAATGCCGCAACTGGAGCCGGTGGCGGCTACTACGCAACCGCATAGGGCAGACAGGCGTCCCAGACTTTGCTTGATATAAATCACGGTCAGATGGCTGAGCATGAGGGCACGGATCAACTCTTCTTCCGATTTGCCGTTCTCCTCGGCATAGACCAGCACGGGCAATGTAGCGGAAATACCCTGGTTTCCACTGCCCGAATTACTCATTACCGGTATCATAGCACCTGCCATACGGGCATCGCATGCACCGGACGTGTAAGAAAGGATATGGGAGAATACGCTGTCACCCAAAATCTTGTGTTCATAATTGCCACGTAACATTCTGCCCAGTCCATGACCGTAGTTCCCGTCGAAAGAACGTTCGGCGGCGGCCTTATTCAAACGGGCGGTTTCAAGGATAAAACGAATTTCGTCCAGCGGGGCATTCATGGCAAAGTCATATACCTTCCGCAAGGTCAGGCCTGCGACTTGTGCCTCCTCTTCTCCGCAACCCGCACTTTGCTTGTTTAAAAGGACATCGCCGTTACGGGCTATATATATAAAGGTGGTATGGCCGCCGGCTATAATGGCAGTGGCTTTATTCCCGCCGGATTTGCAGCACACCTCGATATAAAGCTTTTCCGTGATATTCTTCTTCAGCGATATATCGATGCGTTTTTCGCCGATAAAGCGTTTTCCCTCTTCTACGGCGGCAGGATTGCAGTCTTTCAGCACTTCCAACTGATACTCCGACTTGCCTATCAGCGCTCCCAGGGCTATAGCTATGGGCAGTCCAATCATACCTGTGCCGGGAATGCCCACTCCCATTGCGTTCTTCAGGATATTGGCACTCAACAAGACATCTATTTTCTCCGGCTTTGCCCCCAAGGTTTCGGTTGCTTTCGCCACACATAAGGCAACAGCAATGGGTTCCGTACAGCCAATGGCAGGAACTACTTCGCGCTGTACCAAAGCAATTATTTGTTTTCTTTCGGCTTCAGTCATACCATATATATTTTTATTCAATCTTTATACAAAGATATACGGAATAACAAATAAATACCAGAGTTTACCGCACTTTTTTCTTCTTGTATCTGTTATTACAAAATAATAGCGTATTTTTGCAAACTGCTAAACTGTATTTATTTATCAACATTCAAAAAAGAAGGATATGAATTTTAAGAAGTGGACTACTGCTCTCATGCTTGCCTTAGCCGTTTCGTCCTGCATACAAGACGAAGCGCTCAACTCCGAAGCAGCCATTGACGCCTGTACAGGCGCGGATGTACAATTGGCTCACATCAACAGTGACTCTAAAGAAATAAACATATATGTACATAAAGGGGCAAACCTTGCCAAACAGCAACTGCTGTTTACGCTGCCCGACGGTGCCACCATCAAGGCAGACGAACATTCACCGAATGACATCCTTAACAATTACGATTTCAGCAACGAGTCTCACTCCCGCACCTTTACCGTCACTTCCGAAGACGGCGAATGGACCGCTACCTATACCGTAAAAGTAGTACCTGCCGAAATGCCGGAAACATTCCATTTCGAAGACCTGCTTCCCTCTGCCGGTACCGAATACGACATTTTCTACGAGTTCGAACCCGGAACTTCAACCAGTGTTTCGCGCGTAGCGCAATGGTCCAGCGGCAACCCCGGCTACAAACTTACCGGCATGACAGACAACCGCACCGGCTATCCTACGCAGCAGGTTACTGACGGCTACCGCGGCAACGGACTGAAACTGACCACTTGCGACACCGGAAGTTTCGGAGCCATGGTGCAAATGTATATTGCCGCCGGAAACCTGTTTATCGGTTCCTTCGACCTGGCAAACGCACTGAAAGATCCTCTGCGTGCCACCAAGTTCGGCATACAGTATTACAAACGCCCCATAGCGTTGAAGGGTTACTTCAAATTCAAGGCAGGAGAAGTTTATACCGATGAAGGCGAAGTACAGAAAGACATGAAAGACCGTTTCGACATTTACGCCATACTGTACGAAGCAAACGAGAACTCCTTTATGCTGGACGGCAGCAACAGCCTGACTTCCGAAAACATCGTAGCCAAAGCCCAAATCAGTGAAGAGGCTGCTGTAGAAACCGATGAATGGACAGCATTCGAGTTACCTTTCGAACCTATGAACGGTAAAGAGATAAACAAGTCGAAACTGCAGAACGGCAAGTACAAATTAAGCATCGTCCTCTCCTCCAGCGTGAAAGGCGCGTACTTTAAAGGGGCAGTCGGCAGCACATTATACGTAGACGAATTAGAACTTATAAGCGAAGAAATCTGATTATAGAATATGAAAAAGCATCATTTTATTTGCACGATAGCCGTACTGCTGGCAATGGTAGCCAACGTACAGGCACAAGAAGAGAGAAACAAAAGTCTTATCAACTCCTATCTGCACGGTTGGGAATACAACATTAAAGCCGGATTCAATATCGGCGGTACATCTCCCATTCCCCTGCCCAAGGAGATACGCAAGATAGACAGCTACGCACCGGGCATCGCCATTGCCATCGAAGGTAATGCCACCAAGTGGTTCGACGAAAAGAAAAAGTGGGGACTTACCCTGGGACTGCGGTTGGAGAACAAGAACATGACTACCGAAGCCACCGTAAAGAACTACGGTATGAAAATCATCAATACCAACGGCGGAGAGCTGGCAGGTCTTTGGACGGGTGGAGTCAAAACCAAAGTGAAGAACTCCTACCTCACCATTCCCATCCTTGCCGACTACCGCATCAGCAAGCGCTGGATAGTATCGGCAGGTCCGTACTTCTCCTATCTGCTGGAAGGCAACTTCTCCGGACATGTGTACGAGGGTCACTTGCGCACACCCGACCAGACCGGTTCCAAAGTAGAGTTTACCGATGAAAGCATCGCAACTTACGATTTCTCCAACGAGCTGCGTAAGTTCCAGTGGGGTATCCAATTCGGGGGCGAATGGAAAGCGTTCAAGCATCTCACCGTGCATGCCGATGTAACGTGGGGATTAAACAATATCTTCCAGAAAGACTTCGATACGATAACGTTTAATATGTATCCTATCTATCTGAACTTAGGATTTGGGTATGCATTCTAAACAAGATTTTTTCGTTTTTTGTCGTCACTCGTCACTTTTCGTCTTAATACACTAAGAACAAGAGTATTAACGGGTAACAATAAGTTATATTAACGGTGATGACCAATATTGGTCGTCACCGTTTTTTCTATAGCACCTTAAATCAAACAGAGCTATCATTCTGTTATTCAGCATAAAGCGAAGAGATTATTCTTTTCATATAAAAAATGTGAAAATCTTCGTTTTCTCCCTAATATCCTACATTTCGTACGAATTATTCCACTTAACATCAGCACTTGGTGCTTAATGTATCGAAAAGCGGTACTTATATTATATTGATAACACACTTTTTAAAGCTGTCATAAAAATATTCTTTTCCTATATTTCATAGTATTTCGCAGCCGCTAAAGTAGACCTTTACAGTTCTAAAGTAGGCCTTTATGATGCCCGAACAAGTAGTGATGATTTATTGGGAGCGTCACTTTTTACAAAACTTATCATTCTTAATAACTATATTATTTTTCAACATTTTATACATAAAAGTGACGAGCAAGAAGAAGAATAATTATAAAAAAAGAGTATATCAGAATAGAAATTTTCAAACTTCTATTCTGATATACTCTTTAAAGAATCAATATATTATAAACTACTTA
>ENA-OUQM01001390-OUQM01001390.1-human-gut-metagenome-genome-assembly--contig:-NODE-1390-length-13133-cov-14.296834_pt1 | contig 13133 bp, 7 predicted proteins | sample MGYA00237949_ERZ548830 | MGnify/ENA primary metagenome ERZ548830 (study PRJEB26490, sample SAMN05194706) | human gut metagenome | biome: terrestrial biome; feature: human-associated habitat; material...
TCGGAATCAACGTAAACGAAGAAGGAAAACTCTGCGGAGACGTTGCATACGCAAAGGCTGAACCGATCGTTGAGGCAATCACACCGGTTCCGGGCGGAGTGGGTTCCGTTACCACATCTGTTCTGGTTGGCCATGTCGTAGAAGCTGCGATGAGAAAAAACAGCTGATACCAAGCGGAACAACAGGATTACCGGAGGGATAAAATCTCCCCAAAAGAATAGGGCTACCCGGGTACGGGTGTCAAGTGAATAGGAACAAAAAAGGCACTGTGCGTCGAAAAAAAGACGGCAGTGCTTTTTTGCGCTCTTCCGTCGCGTGATTTTAGTGATAGGAGAGGAAGTGTGTTCATAGAATATAGCAGTACATAGTAATCCAATCCGGGTCTGGAAGAAACAGACATAAAAAGGATTCCGGGAGTACATGCAAAAAAAGGGGGACAACAGCGCATGGATGCATATGCGGTATATCGTGATATTCAGAAACGAACAGAAGGTCAGTTCCTGATTGGTGTGGTAGGTCCGGTACGGACGGGAAAATCCACCCTGGTTCGTCGTTTTCTGGAGGTGCTGGCACTGCCGGAGCTTTCGGAAAAAGAGCGGGCGGAGGTACGGGATGCCCTGCCGTTGAGCGGAGAAGGAAAAACGATTACAACGGTGGAGCCCAAATTTGTACCAAAAGATGCGGTAGAGCTGAAGCTGGGAGAAGGAAAACCGATCCACCTTCGCCTGATCGACTGTGTGGGTTTTCTTGTGCCGGAAGCAGCAGGAAATCTGGAAAATGAAAAAGAACGGATGGTAAAAACACCGTGGATGGAACAGGCAATTCCGTTCCGGGAAGCGGCGGAGATCGGTACAAAAAAAGTCATTGCGGAGCATGCAACAATTGGCCTTATGATAACATGCGACGGATCGTTTGGGGAATTGCCACGGGAAAATTTCCTGCAGGCGGAGGAAAAGACCGTAAAGGAGCTGAAAAAACAGGGGAAGCCGTTTCTGATTCTGGTGAATACGAAAAAGCCGTATCGCGAAGAGACGCAGCGCCAGGTAAAAGAGCTGGAGGCGAAATATGGTGTATCAGCGATGGCAGTTAACTGCGATCAGCTCCGAAAAGAAGACATTTTGCAGATGCTGGAAAAAATACTGTATGAATTTCCGCTGCAGCAGGTAGAATTTTACATCCCGAAATGGGTGGAGCTGTTGGAGGATGAGCATCCGCTAAAGGCAGAGCTGCTGCAAAACATCCGTGAAGTATGCAAAAACATTTTACGGTTGAAGGACATCACGGGCGGAAATATGGAGCTTACCAGCCATTACATCAGCCAGACTCTGCTGCAGTCGATGGATCTCTCTACCGGGATTGTGAAGATACGGGTTGAGGTGAAGGAACAGTATTACTATGAGATGCTAAGTACGCTTGCGGGTGTTACAATTCGTGGGGAATATGATCTGGTACAGACGATTCGGGAACTGTCGGCGCGGAGGGAAGAGTACCGGAAAGTAGAGGATGCGATTCATGCGGTGCGCCGCTGTGGATATGGTGTTGTAATTCCAGGAAAAGAGGAAATTCAGATTGAGGAGCCGGTGGTCATTCATCAGGGAAGCAAATATGGCGTTAAAATTAAATCAGTCAGTCCGTCGATTCATATGATTCAGGCCAAGATAGAGACTGAAATTGCGCCAATTGTGGGAAGCGAACAGCAGGCAGAAGATCTGATTTCCTATATCAAAGAAAGTGCAAAAAATCCGGAAGGAATCTGGAATACAAATATTTTCGGAAAATCCGTCGAGCAGCTTGTAGAGGATGGAATCCGTAATAAAATCGCCCAGATCACCGAGGATAGCCAGGCAAAGCTCCAGGATTCCATGCAAAAAATTGTCAATGACAGCCGGGGTGGCATGGTGTGTATCATCATATAAAAGGACCATTCCGTTGCAGTATTTACAGAGCGGCCCGCCGCAGGCGGAGAATCCTGCTGTAGCAGGATTCTTTCTTGTGAGAACTGAAAATAATACGGTTCGGTGAACACTGGTGAAATGTAACAAGTGTTAGAATATTTTTGGAGAATTGTGCAATAATACTTGAAAAGCGAATGAAAATAGCGTATAATTCGAAATGTGAAAAGAAAAGAAGAAAAATGTAACTTCCTGGAATGTTCGATGATCTCATTATTTTGAACCTACATTTACTTTAAACGGGAGGCTTATTATTGTCATGTGGATGTCAGGCCACCCTGGAAACAGACGTCAGTGGAAGACAGAAAGGATGACTGCGGCTACCCACCTAGCTTGCGTTGCTAGGAGTCAAAGTATGGGAAACGGCATTCTGGGGTTACAAAAGAGAAAAAAGAGAATCATGAAAATGATTCTCTTTTATACGTTACATATATCAAAGGAGAAGGAAAATGAAAAAACAGAGTTTTGGAACAACAAAAGACGGAAAAGAAACATCACTCTACACACTTTCCAACCAGAACGGAATGGAAATCAGCGTGACCGATTACGGTGCACATCTGGTATCGGTTCTTGTTCCGGACAAGGATGGAAAGAAGAGGGATGTTGTTCTTGGATTTGATTCCGTAAGCGGTTATGAGACAGATGGAAGCCATTTTGGAGCAACGATCGGAAGAAACGGAAACCGTATTGCGGGAGCTGCATTTACCTTACACGGAAAAACATATCAGATGACGAAAAACGAGAATGACAACAATCTTCACAGCGGCCCGAATGGATATGAATACCGCATCTGGGACGTAGAAGAAGTCTCGGACAGTGCCGTTACGTTCGTACTGATGAGTCCGGATGGTGACCAGGGCTTCCCGGGAAACTTCGAAGTGTCTGTCACCTATACGCTGACGGATGAAAATGCTGTGGAAATCCACTATGAGGGAAGCTGTGACCAGGACACGATTGCGAATATGACAAATCACAGCTATTTCAATCTGGCCGGTCACGATGCCGGTTCCATTGAAAATCAGACGCTTATCTTAAAAGCTGAGCAGTTCAGCCCGGTTATTGATTCTGCATCCATCCCGACAGGCGAGCATGCGCCGGTACAGGGAACCCCGATGGATTTTACAAGCGAAAAGGCAATCGGTGCAGAAATTGGTGCGGATTTTGAACAGCTTAAATTAACAGGCGGTTATGACCACAATTTCATTCTGGACAAGGCAGTAGAAGGAAGTATCGAGCTGATGGCGGTTGCATCGTGTAAAGAGAGCGGCATCACAATGGAAGCCTTCACAGACCTTCCATGCGTTCAGTTCTATGCCGGAAACTTTATCGCACCGGTTACCGGAAAACATGGTGTTGTCTATGGCAAACGCAACGGCTTCTGCCTGGAATCTCAGTATGTGCCGAATGCGATCAATCAGGAGGGGGAAGAAAAACCAATCCTTGCGGCCGGAGATACTTACGATACAACAACCGTGTATAAATTCATTTTCTAGAGCGCGTCTAAAAGGGTTTTTCGTGAGCTGCGAGCCCCGGTTTGCGGGTGATGATATCCGAATAAGGGCGGCGTAGCGGGCTACGGCAACCGAATGACTCTAAAGAAAATGCGAAAAAAGCACCTCATCCGCGACAGCCTGTCGGAAACAGGAACACGGATGGGGTGCTTTGTAAATTTGTTGTTCTGTAGGAAAATTCAACGAAATTTCCTGTAAAGTAAAAAAATTCTGTCTTATATTCAACAGAATTTTACCAGAGTCATATGTTTTTAGAGGTGGGTAACCGCTTCGCCATCTGAATCAGCCTGCAAGCGGAATAGCAGACACCTTTAAGCGGAGGATGATGCCTGACTAAGAACAGGCGAAACCAGAATCTGAAACGGTTTACCCGGCCGTTTAATGCAATGCATAAATCTCGCTCGAAGGTTTCCAAAAAATCAAATCGTGAATTTTCAGACATTCCATATCCCATAATAGTCTTTGAATGGAAGCTTTCATCGGAAGCATCAACCCTATGCATACAGAGCAGGTTTCCTGACTTACAGATCATCGTTCCACATTCCTTCTCATATGTGCGGACATACAATGGATTGTTATGTTTCACTCCCTGATTACAGTGACCGGATCGCCCAGGATTTTCACCTGAATTCCCTCTCTCACCAAAAGACGGATCTTCTTTTGATGCACTCTGGATGTTGATATGAAATTTATACACAAATGTACTATATACTACAGAGAGGTATTTGTCAAGGAAAAATAGGAAAAAGAATGGGAATCGGACAAAAAGTGGTATGCATAGAATGGAATATGAAAAGAAAGAACGAGTTATCAGAATGGATACTGCTGAGTCTTGGAATTCTGCTGCTGTTGCTTTTACTTGCAGTGAAGCATCGTCTGGATGCATCGCAAAATGTGACAAAGAGCAGCGGGAAAACGGAAAAAACAAACGATCTGGCCAAGGAGACGGTTGAAAAAATGACGCAGGAAAATGCGCTTTTTCTGAAAAATCAGAGGGAGGAAGGGGAAAAACAATCAACCAAACAGATCCGGATTCGTGTACTTCTGACGGATTGCGGGAAACGGGGAAATGCGCAGGAAAAGATATCTTTGCGCGGAAATGCAGTACTTTTAAGAAACGATGGCACCTGCCTGGCGAAGCCGCAGGAGACGTTTTTCGTGACACGTAAGACATGTGATGAAGTCCTGTCTGTGGTGCCGGAAGATGAAAAGGCAGGAACAGCGGTTTCACTGACAGGAGAGGCAGAGGATGAGACTGTTTATCCGGGGAGTTTTACTGTTTACCAGAGTGACGAGGGGCTCCTTGTTGTCAATGAGCTTGACCTTGAAACATATCTTCGTTACGTGGTGCCTAGCGAGATGCCGTCCACATACGAAAAAGAAGCGTTAAAAGCACAGGCGGTCTGCGCAAGAACGTATGCGTGTGCCCGGATTCGGGAGAAGACATGGGAGAAATATCACGCAGATGTGGACGACAGTGTGGAAAGTCAGGTTTATCGCAATCTGGATGCACAGCCGGAAACAGATGCGGCGGTGAAGGAGACGGAAGGAAAGATTATCACCAGCGGAGGCGAGCCGATTCAGGCGTATTTCTTCTCAACCTCATGCGGCATCACGAGCACGGATGAGGTGTGGAATACCGCGAAAGCGGCAGACTATCTGAAAAGCGTGGCAGTGGGCGGGAAAGACAAGGAGCCGGAAACCGAGGAGGCGTTTGCATCGTTTATTACTCAAAAGGACAGCACGAGTCTTGAAGTAATGGACGGCTGGTACCGCTGGTGTGTGACACTCCCCGCTGCAGTAGTGTCAGAGCGCGCAGCTGACCGGAAAATAGGAGAGATCATAAAAATTGATGTGATCCGCCGTTCGGATGGCGGCGCAGCGGAAACGGTCTGCCTGAAGGGTAGGAAGGGAGAAATGAAAATGGAAGGAGAGTATCAGATCCGGAAGTTTTTTTCGGCAAAGGGATATCCGATTCAGAAAAATGACGGAACGATAAGCCGGGAGATGGAACTGCTTCCGAGCGCATGCTTTATTGTGAAGCCGGAAACAGAAGGAGAAACGGTTACTTCGTTTACCTTTTACGGCGGCGGCTACGGCCACGGTGTTGGCATGTCGCAGAACGGTGCACAGCATCTGGCGGAACAGGGGAAAACGTATGAAGAAATTCTGAACTATTTTTATCAGAGGATTGAAATCAGCGACTGCCGGGACTAAAATATAAGTTTTGTTTGAGGGTTTTCTTATCGAAACGGATATGTTACAATTCTTAAGAAAAGTCAAAGTGCTATCAACAGGCAGTAAGGAGAAAAAATGGCGACAATCAAAGACATAGCGGCGCGCGCCGGCGTTACGGCAACGACGGTTTCCCGCGTGATCAACAACCGCGGCTACATCAGCGAAGAGACAAGAAAAAAGGTAACGCAGGCGATGCAGGAGATGAATTATCAGCCGAACGAATTGGCGCGTTCCCTGGCAAAAGCACATTCCAATACCATCGGTGTGATTGTTCCGCATATCTCACACCCGTTTTTTAGTAAAATGATCAGTGCACTTGAGAGCGCGGCGGCGAAGCGGGGTTATAAAATATTGCTGTGCAATTCCAAGGATCAGCCGGAAAAGGAGGCGGAATACCTTGATATGTTTATTTCGAACCGTGTGACCGGCGTTGTGCTGGCGAGCCGTGATGTGCAGATTGAAAAATTTCACGAACTGAAAATTCCGATTGTGAACTTTGAACGCGAGGAAAACACGGAGGCCATTACAATCCAGTGCGACAACGAACAGGGTGGAGCCCTTGCGGCATCGCACCTTGCGGACTGTGGCTGTAGTCATCTGTTGCATTTCGGTGGGATCGTCGGAAGGGATATGCCGGCGGACCGGCGCGCGGACGGTTTTTTACGTGTCTGCCGCGAGCGTGGAATTGAAGGAAACGTGCTTTTGAGTGACCGCTTAAGCTACGGATCCATGCACTATGAGTCCTACATCGAAAAGGGTCTGCTGGAGCATCCGGAGACAGACGGTATCTTTGCAAGCAGTGACCTGATTGCTGCGCAGGTGCTCCAACGTCTTTATGCGATGGGAAAACGGGTTCCGGAGGAGATCAAAGTTGTTGGCTTTGATGACACTGTGATTGCCGGGATCACTACGCCTGCCATTACTACGATCCATCAGCCAATCGAGGAAATGTCAGAATTATCGATGGAATATATCGACCGCAGACGGAAAGACGAACTGGTACCGAATGTGACGACGATGCCGGTACGTCTTGTCGTGCGGGACTCGGCATGAAATTGACGGAAATAATGAAAAATAGTTACAAAAACAGAAGGAAAAGAGAGACTCCCGGAACGGCGGAGTCTCTTTTGCATGCCGTATCAAAAGGCTGTTACCGAGAAACCCGGAAGAAAGGATCGGTAATTGTTGGACAGAAAATAGTAAAAAAACACAAAGAAAACAGTGAAAATTTGTTGAAAAATATGGTGTGTAAACGATTGACATATAATTGTAGCAACGGTATACTGCAAGTGAAAGAAAGTTACCACAGATTTACGAAGATCGGAACACTGTGACCAAATAAAGAATACGATAAAGGAGAAGGAAAAATATGACAGTGGAATATCAGAGAAGACTGGAAAAACACTACGACGAATTGAAATGGCTCTATTGTGAATTATATCCAAATGGGCAAGCGCGCTTTGAAGAACTCTGCGCAGCCATGGAGCAGTGGTACAAAGAGCGTAACAAAAAATGGAAAGCCCTTGACCGGAAAAGGGAGAAACAGAAAGACTGGTATAAGAGTCAGAAAATGCTCGGTATGATGCTGTATATTGACGCTTTTGCAGACAATATCAGCGGGCTTGAGAAAAAACTGGATTATCTGAAAGAGTGTAATGTCAATTACCTGCATCTGATGCCTTTTCTTGCTACTCCGAAAGGAAAGAGCGACGGTGGCTATGCCGTTGCCGATTACCGCACCGTGCAGCCGTCTCTTGGAACGATGGAGGATCTGGCAGAACTCTCTGAAAAATGCCATGATCAGGGCATGAGCCTTTGTATGGATTTTGTTATGAACCATACTTCAGAAGAACATGAGTGGGCAAAACGTGCGCTTGCCGGAGAAAAAGAGTATCAGGACCGTTATTTCTTCTTTGACAACTATGATATTCCGTCTGAGTACGAGAAGACCTGCCCGCAGGTGTTCCCGACAACGGCACCGGGCAACTTCACCTGGAGAGAAGACTGTCATAAATTTGTCATGACAACGTTCTATCCATACCAGTGGGATCTGAACTATGCAAACCCGGTTGTCTTCAATGAGATGGTTAACAACATGCTGTATCTTGTCAATCAGGGAATCGATATCGTCCGTATTGATGCCGTCCCATACATCTGGAAACAGCTCGGCACCACCTGCCGTAATCTGCCGCAGGTGCATACCATTGTCCGTATGATGCGTATGATTACGGAAATTGTCTGCCCGGGTGTGCTGCTTCTTGGAGAGGTTGTCATGGAACCGGAAAAGGTTGTTCCATACTTCGGAACGCTTGAAAAACCGGAGTGTCATATGCTGTATAATGTAACAACAATGGCATCCACCTGGCATACGGTCGCAACGGCGGATACCCGTCTTCTGAAACATCAGATGGATATTGTGACGAGACTGCCGAAGGATTATGTATTTCTGAATTACCTGAGATGTCACGATGATATCGGCTGGGGCCTTGATTATGAGTGGTTAAAACAGTTTGGTACCGCTGAGGCACCACATAAAAAATATCTGAATGATTACTTCCGCGGTTATGTGGAGGGAAGCGATGCAAGGGGCGAGCTTTACAACGATGACCCGGTACTGCAGGATGCGCGTCTTTGCGGAACAACGGCTTCCCTCTGCGGTCTCGAGGCAGCAGGTTTCGAACAGAACGAAGAAAAAACCACGCAGGCGATCCAGAGAATTGAGATGCTGAACGCATACCTCTTCATCCAGTCCGGAATCCCGGTTATCTATAGCGGTGACGAAATCGGCCAGGTCAATGATTACTCCTACAAAGAGAGTGAGGATTACGACCGTGCATCCGACAGCCGTTATCTGCACCGCGGCCACTTCCACTGGGATCTGGAGCCGGAGAAGGAGAAAGAAGGAACGGTTCAGAACCGCATTTTTACTTCTATGAAAAAGATGGAAGAGCTGAAATTCAAATACCGTCCGTTTGAAGGAGAGGCAGATGTCTGGACGGAGGAAACGTACGATACAGCGCTCCTTTGCGTCTGCAGAAAATCCGGGAATGAGATGGTAACGGGACTTTTTAACTTCAGCAATGAGGACCGTACCGCGTGGATTGACATGGGAGAGTTTATCTGGAAAGATTTGTTTACAGGTGAAAAACGCGTTTTGCGCGGCGTTCCAGTTCCGGCCCGCGGCTATGCATGGTATTATCGGAAATGGGATTGAAAGCGGAAAAAGTTTGTAGCTTGCTAAGAAAAGAAAAGTATGGTATGCTTTGTAAGCTATCCTGAAACAGGATACAATCACGAAAACAAAAAGGGCGGTTTTGCGAATATGATCAAAACAATCCGCGGTTTTATGAAACGTCTGAACGACGATCATGTCGGTGCGTATGCATCACAGAGTGCATACTTTATACTTCTTTCTTTTATTCCGTTTGTACTTTTACTTGTCACACTGGTCAAGTACACGCCGTTTACGCGCGACGATGTCTACAGTGTTCTGATTCGCATGCTGCCCACGGAGTTTCAAAACTTCGTGGGCGGTATTGTGAATGAGGTCTTTTACCAGTCCTCTGCCTACATGCCGATTACAATCATCACTACGCTGTGGTCTGCGGGAAAAGGGATTGCAGCTCTGACAAACGGGCTGAACAGTATTTATCATGTAACAGAAACCAGAAATTATATTGTGAACCGGCTGCGTGGCATGGCGTATACGTTGATTTTTGTTGTGGCATTTCTTGTCAGTCTGGTGCTGCTGGTGTTCGGAACGCGTATCCAGAGTCGGCTGACGGAACACCTGCCGATGGTGGCACGGGTTACTTCCACGATCATGGGAATGCGTACCCTGATCACAACCGGTGTGCTGATGCTTCTGTTTTTGGTCCTTTATAAATGTATTCCGAACCGGAAAGCAAGCTGGAAAAGCCAGTGCCCGGGAGCAATGATTTCATCCCTTGCCTGGTCTGTTTTTTCTCTTGTATTTTCTGTGTATCTGGATATTTCTCTTGCAACCACGAATATGTACGGAAGCCTGACGATGATCGTCTTTATTATGATCTGGATGTATTTCTGCATGTGGATTCTGCTGATTGGTGCAGAAATTAATGCATATTTCGAGGATAAACTGCGAAAGCTGCAGAACGCGGCAATTGAGCGTTTTATGGAAAACAAAGAGGAAAACAAAGAAACGGAAAAATAATGTGCTTGACATCTGTAGAACAAAAAGGTACAATAAGCATTGTTTATAGAGTTTTTATAGAGTGATCTAACAGGAAAAATGCTGTGAAGATGTTCAGAGAAATATTTTTTCCGTCAGAGAGAGGGAGTCATCGGCTGTAAGCTCCTTCAGGTTCAGAAATATTTTAAATTTCGCATCGGAGCAGATGTCCGGAACGCATGGCATGGAAGTGCAAGTAAGGACAGACGTGTGGTGTACGTTACAACACCGGTTATGAGTGTCTGCAGAAATTGTCTGCAGAAATCAGGGTGGTACCGCGAATAATTCAGATCTCGTCCCTTTTTTGGGAGGAGATCTTTTTTGTTTTACAGGAAACCTCGTTGAATTTGCCTGTAAAACAAAAAAGCCCTCCGGGCAGGATCGCAGAGCCACAAAGCAAGAAAAAGAAAGTAGGAGAGTCAAATGCAGGAAAAAAGTGTATTAACCGGCCATCTGTCTGAATTAAAACAGAAGATTGAAAATGGACTGGACGAGCTGAAAAGTTCCAAAGAACTGTATGAATTTAAAAGTGAGTACCTGGAAGGAAAGAAGAGCAAGATCAGCGGGCTGATGAAAGAGATGAAAAACATTGCCCCGGAAGAACGTGCAAACTACGGAAAATCCGTCAATGAGTTAAAAGAGTGGGCGCTTGGCCAGTTCCAGAAAGTGGAAGAGGAGATGAAAAAGCGCGAGCTGCAGAAGAAATATGAGTCTGAAAAAATCGACCTCACACTGCCGGCAGAAGAGGTAACCATCGGAAACCTTCACCCGGTTACCCTGATTCGGAAACAGCTCATCGATATCTTTGCAGGAATGGGCTTTGAGGTATACGAGGGAAGAGAGATTGAGACCGATTACTACAACTTTACCGCACTGAATACGCCGCAGGACCACCCGGCAAGAGATATGCAGGATACCTTCTACCTCTCTCCGGAATTCCTTCTGCGTACCCAGACATCGGCAGGACAGATTCATGTTATGGAAAACAAAAAACCGCCGATTAAAATTCTTTCCCCGGGACGTGTTTTCCGTTCCGATGATGATGCCACCCATTCTCCGATGTTTCATCAGATGGAAGGACTTGTTGTTGATAAAAACATCACCCTCTGTGATTTGAAAGGTATGCTTGACGTACTCGTTCAGAAGATCTATGGCGAGGGAACGACGACCCGTCTCCGTCCGTCCTACTTCCCGTTCACGGAGCCGTCCGTTGAGGTAGACTGCAGCTGCTTCGCCTGCGGCGGAAAGGGATGCAGCCTCTGTAAGGGAACCGGCTGGATCGAGGTTCTTGGAGCTGGTATCGTAAACAAACGCGTGCTGGAGAACTGCGGCATTGATTCAGAAGAGTACAGTGGCTTCGCTTTTGGTATCGGCCTGGAGCGTATCGCCATGCTGAAATACGGAATCAACAACATCAAACTGTTATTCGGTTCCGATCTGCGGGTTTTAAATCAGATTAACGAAAAGTAAAATCGAAACAGTTTTGGAGGTTTATTATGTTAGTACCGTTAAGTTGGCTGAAAGAATATGTAGATATTGATGTTACACCGGAAGAACTGGAGAAAAAACTGTTCGATGGTGGTTTTGAAGTAGAAGAGCGTTATCAGGTAGGAAAAGACATCAGCAATGTGGTTGTCGGCCTGGTAGAAAGCTGCGAGCCGATCCCGGAGACCCATCTTCATGTATGCCAGGTGAATGCAGGAGAGCACGGAACTATGCAGATCTGCTGTGGAGCAGATAATGTGCACACCGGTGGAAAATTCCCGGTTGCCCTTCCTGGCGCATCGGTTTATGCAACCGCAAAGGATCATAAGACCATCGAAGGTGTTATGACCATCAAAAAAGGAAAATTAAGAGGATATGAGTCCTGCGGAATGCTCTGCTCCGGTGTGGAGCTCGGCCTTACCGAGGATCTGTACCCGGGCGCGGGCTACAACGGACTTCTGGTTCTGCCGGAAGATGCCGAGCTTGGCGCGGACGTGAAAGAGCTGACCGGCCTTGACGACTGGATCTTTGATATTTCCCTGACAGCAAACAGACCGGACTGCCAGAGTATCCTCGGTATTGCAAGAGAAGTTTCAGCGATGCTCGAGAAACCATTAAAAATGCCGGCAACCGATTACACCGAGACGGATGTGGAGAAAGAGGGCTTTTCTGTCCGTGTGGAAGCTCCGGAGCTCTGCCCGCGCTACAGCGCTCATTATGTATATGATGTAAAGATCGGAGAATCCCCGGCGTGGATGAAACGCCGTCTGGCACTCGTCGGCATGTCTGCGATCTCCAACGTGGTTGATATCACAAACTACGTTTTAAAGGAAATCGGCCAGCCGATGCATGCATTTGACTGTTCTTATCTGGAAGGCAATGAAATTTGTGTCAGAAGAGCAAAAGAGAACGAAAAGATTGTGACTCTGGATGAACAGGAATACACCATGAATGAGAACAATCTTGTGATCTGCGACGGCGTAAAAGCGGTTGCACTTGCCGGTGTCATGGGCGGATTGAATTCGGAGATCCGTGACACCACTGAAGCTGTTATGTTCGAGTCCGCAAAATTTGCACGTGACAACGTCAGAAAAACAGCTCGCGCGCTTGGAAAAGCAACAGATGCAAGCGCAAGATACGAGAAGGGTGTTGACGAGTACTCTACCGTTCTTGGTATGAAACGTGCCCTGCATCTGATGGAAGAACTTGGCTGCGGTAAAGTTTCCCGTACCCACTTCGATGTAAACACCGGAAACTCCATCGATCCGACTCCGATGACGGTCAGCATCAGCAAGGTAAACGGCGTGCTCGGTATCGAAGTTCCGGAGGCAGAAATTCTCCGCATTATGAAGAACCTGAATTTTGCACCGGCAATCAACGGCGACGAGCTGACCATCCAGGTACCGGCTTACCGTGAGGATATGCTGCCGGAGGGCGAGAACGATGTAGAGCGCTATCCGGATGTGGCAGAGGAAGTCATCCGTATGTATGGCTACGATCACGTAACCGATACCTTCCTCTCAGCTGCGCAGGTTACTATGGGCGGCTACAGCGAGGAGCAGAAAGGCGAACTGGCGTTGAAGAATACCTTATGTACAATGGGCATCTACGAGTGCATGCATTACTCCTTCTTCTCTCCGGCAGACCTCGATCTTCTGAAATTACCGGCTGATGCAAAAGAAAGAAATGCCATCGAGATCATCAACCCGATCAACCAGGATCTGTCCCTGATGCGTA
>ENA-OUQM01001393-OUQM01001393.1-human-gut-metagenome-genome-assembly--contig:-NODE-1393-length-13103-cov-6.020233_pt1 | contig 13103 bp, 8 predicted proteins | sample MGYA00237949_ERZ548830 | MGnify/ENA primary metagenome ERZ548830 (study PRJEB26490, sample SAMN05194706) | human gut metagenome | biome: terrestrial biome; feature: human-associated habitat; material...
CAAAGCTAACCAACGGTTAGTCACAACCTTGTCAATTTTATCGGAAACAGTTAGACCTTTGCTGTGTTTTTTATAACAGTTTTTAATGATAGATGCAATATAAACATATCGTTCATTTGTAATGATACTCTCTGCATCGTCATCCATCTCTTTCTCTGCACGAACAATGATATCTTCAACGTCCGGTGCATTTTTCATAGCATCTTTGATCTTATCGTCACGCTCAAATAATTTGATCGCGTAAAATCTTTTCTGCTCTTCTGGAATTTCATATCCAAGTCTGCCTTCAATCTCATTCAGGTAGTTCTCAACTTCCGGTGCGAACTCATGCACAGATTCCTGTCCGGCTTTCTGTCCGGCGTGCTTTACTGCTCTTGAAGCTGCATCTTTGATTCCATCACCTTTCAGAGCAGAAATTGTTACAACTTCACAGCCAAGCTTCTCAGCAAGTTTCTTTGTGTTGATCTCATCACCATTCTTGCGTACAATATCCATCATGTTAATTGCCATAACAACCGGGATACCAAGCTCAAGTAACTGAGTTGTAAGGTATAAGTTACGCTCCAGGTTTGTTCCGTCTACGATATTCAGGATTGCATCCGGACGCTCTGTGATCAGATAATTTCTGGCTACAACTTCCTCCAATGTATATGGTGATAAAGAATAGATACCTGGAAGGTCCATAATTACAACTTCTTTGTCTTCCTTCCATTTTCCTTCTTTTTTCTCAACAGTAACTCCAGGCCAGTTACCAACGAACTGATTGGAACCTGTCAAAGCATTGAAAAGTGTTGTCTTACCACTATTCGGGTTTCCGGCAAGTGCTATCTTCACTCCCATTTTTTACATCCTCCTGTTTTACTCTCTAATTAATTATTTAACTTCGATCATCTCTGCATCTGCTTTTCTCAGAGACAATTCATATCCACGTACAGTAACTTCCACCGGATCACCAAGTGGTGCTACTTTACGGACATAAATGCTGGTTCCTTTTGTGATTCCCATATCCATAATTCTTCTTTTTGTAGCTCCCTCTCCATGAAGCTTTACTACGGATACTGTCTGATCAACTTTCACATCTTTTAAAGTCATTCTCCCGTTCCTCCTAGACCATTATTTTATTAGCAATTCCTTTGCTGACTGCAACTCGTGATTCTTTGATCTGGGCAATTATGTTACCCTCGTTACTGGAAATAACTTTCACCTCACTTCCAGCTACGAATCCGAGATTCTCCAGGAATCTTTTTGTTTCTTCATTTCCACCTACCCGGACGATAGATGCACTCTCGCCTGGATTTAACATCGTTAATGGCATCATAATCCACTCCTTCTCCTCGCTAAATTCTCACAACCATCTCTTTATGGATCAGTTCCATATCTTCCAACAGTTGCACAGTACGATACACAGTTGCAATTCCGACTTTGTCATCCTGCTTCTTTGCCGCATAATAAATCTCCTTACAAGAGGAGTATTCATTATTCAATATAATGTGTAAAAGAAGCTTTCTCTGTTCGGTAATCCGATAGCCAGCTTTCTTTAATTGATTTAATACTTCTTGAAATCTCTCTTCTTGGCTCATATATATTACCTCGCACGATTTGAAACTGATTATCATTTCCATCACTTATTATATTGTTAATGATAATCATTGTCAATAATGTTTTATCAAAAAAGTTTGTCTTGACTATTTTTTTATGTTTTTATTAATTGTTCATAAATCATTTCTATTTTTTTGTGCATAATGCACTTCAGGCTGCTCCAGCACGGGCAGCCTAAAGGTATTATCAATGTATCTTTTTTGTATAACAGGAAATACAATTTCCTGTTGTACTAAAAAAGTACCACCGCACGAATTCGTGCGGCGGTACTTTCATTCAAAACTCTTACGCAAATCTTATTCTTCTGTTGTAAGTTCATTTTCTTCTAACAGATCATCATCTGAAAAATCTGTATCCAGAATATCTAAATCGTCATCATCATCTAATCCTTCTTCAAAGAACAAATCGTCATCCATAGATAACTCACTATTCAGTCTGATATCACGATACTTTCTCATACCTGTACCAGCCGGGATATGTTTTCCGATGATTACGTTCTCTTTCAGACCTACCAGCGGATCAATCTTTCCTTTGATTGCTGCCTCTGTCAGAACCTTTGTTGTCTCCTGGAAAGAAGCGGCTGACAGGAAGGAATTGGTTGCAAGAGAAGCCTTCGTAATACCCATGATGATCGGCTCTCCGATTGCAGGTTCTTTTCCTTCTGCCTCCAGTACCTCATTCACATCCTCGAACTCAAGTCTGTCTACATTTGTTCCCGGAAGGAACTCTGTATCTCCAGACTCCTCGATACGGATTTTCTTAAGCATCTGGCGAACGATAACCTCGATATGCTTATCGTTGATCTCAACACCCTGCAGACGGTAAACTCTCTGTACCTCCTGGATCATGTAATCCTGAACTGCACGGATGCCTTTAATTCTTAAGATATCATGCGGATTGATACTACCTTCAGTCAGCTCATCACCGGCCTCAAGTTCTGCTCCGTCTGCTACCTTAATACGTGATCCATAAGGAATCAGATATGCTTTTGATTCACCTGTCTCATGATTTGTTACGATAATCTCACGTTTCTTCTTCGTGTCGTTCAAATTCGCAGTTCCTGCAATCTCTGTGATGATCGCAAGTCCCTTAGGCTTTCTTGCCTCAAAAAGCTCCTCGACACGAGGAAGTCCCTGTGTGATATCTCCACCGGCAACTCCACCATTATGGAATGTTCTCATTGTAAGCTGTGTACCAGGCTCTCCGATTGACTGAGCAGCAATAATTCCGACAGCCTCTCCAACCTGTACTGGCTCACCTGTTGCCATGTTGGCTCCATAACATTTTGCACATACGCCACTGTGTGAGCGACATGTAAGGATTGTACGGATCTTAATCTGTGTTAATGGCTCTCCGTTCTCATTTACACCCTTCTTGCAGATCAGTTCTGCACGTTTTGGTGTTACCATATGGTTCTTCTTAACAAGAACATTGCCATCTTTATCTACAATGTCATAGCACAGGTAACGTCCTGTAATACGCTCCTGAAGACTTTCGATTTCTTCTTTTCCATCCATGAATGCTTTTACAAAGATTCCAGGAATCGGTGCATCTTTCTTTGCACAGTCTACTTCATGAATGATCAGCTCCTGAGATACGTCAACAAGACGTCTTGTCAGATATCCTGAATCGGCTGTACGAAGAGCTGTATCAGACATACCTTTACGTGCTCCATGGGCAGACATGAAATATTCCAGTACGTCAAGTCCTTCACGGAAGTTTGAAGTGATAGGCAACTCGATTGTATGACCAGTTGTATCAGCCATCAATCCACGCATACCTGCAAGCTGTTTGATCTGTTTGTCAGATCCACGGGCTCCGGAATCAGCCATCATGAAGATGTTATTGTATTTATCAAGACCAGAAAGCAGTGCCTCTGTCAGTTTGTCGTCAGTTGCCTTCCATGTCTCTACAACTTCTTTGTAACGCTCCTCCTCTGTGATGAGACCACGTTTGAAGTTCTTAGTGATGCGGTCTACAGTATCCTGTGCCTGCTGGATCATCTGTGGTTTCTGTGGAGGTACCGTCATATCGGAAATAGATACGGTCATGGCAGCTCTTGTAGAATATTTATATCCAATTGCTTTTACAGCATCCAGAACTTCTGCTGTTGCAGTTGCTCCGTGTGTATTGATAACCTTCTCAAGGATCTGCTTTAACTGTTTCTTTCCTACGTGGAAATCAATCTCCAGAAGAAGTTTGTTCTCCTCTTTTTCACGATCAACGAATCCAAGATCCTGTGGGATGATCTCGTTGAAAATGAAACGTCCAAGTGTGGACTCTACAATTCCTGTTTTTTCTTCTCCACCTGGCATTGTCTTTGTCACACGTACTTTAATCTTAGAGTGAAGTGTGATTGCCTGGTTCTCATAAGCAAGGATTGCTTCATTTACACTCTTGAAAATCTTACCTTCTCCTGCTGCACCTGGTCTTTCCTGAGTCAGATAGTAAATACCAAGTACCATATCCTGTGAAGGAACGGCTACCGGACCACCATCAGATGGTTTCAGGAGGTTGTTTGGTGAGAGCAGTAAGAATCTGCACTCAGCCTGTGCTTCTACGGAAAGTGGAAGATGGACAGCCATCTGGTCTCCATCGAAGTCGGCGTTAAACGCTGTACAAACAAGTGGATGAAGCTTGATAGCCTTACCTTCTACAAGGATCGGCTCAAATGCCTGAATACCAAGTCTGTGCAGTGTAGGTGCACGGTTCAACATAACCGGATGCTCTTTGATGACATCCTCAAGGACGTCCCAAACCTCTGGCTGAAGTCTCTCAACCATCTTTTTAGCATTTTTAATGTTGTGTGCAGTTCCGTTCTGAACAAGCTCTTTCATAACAAATGGCTTGAACAGCTCAATTGCCATCTCTTTCGGCAGACCACACTGGTAAATCTTAAGTTCCGGTCCTACAACGATAACGGAACGTCCAGAGTAGTCAACACGCTTACCAAGCAGGTTCTGACGGAAACGTCCGGATTTACCTTTCAGCATATCGGACAGAGATTTCAGTGCACGGTTTCCAGGTCCTGTTACCGGACGTCCGCGACGGCCGTTGTCGATCAGGGCATCTACCGCTTCCTGAAGCATTCTCTTTTCATTTCTTACGATAATATCTGGAGCGCCTAACTCAAGAAGGCGTTTCAGACGGTTATTTCTATTGATAATTCTTCTGTACAGATCATTCAGGTCAGATGTTGCAAAACGTCCACCATCAAGCTGCACCATTGGACGAAGATCTGGCGGGATAACCGGAACATTTGTCATGATCATCCATTCCGGTTTGTTTCCAGACTCACGGAAAGCTTCTACAACTTCCAGACGTTTTACGATTCTTGCACGTTTCTGTCCGGTAGCGCCTTTGAGGCCTTCTGTCAGATCTTCGTATTCTTTTTCAAGGTCGATTGCCTGAAGAAGCTCTAAGATAGATTCAGCTCCCATTCCAACACGGAAACCTTTTCCCCAGGATTCTCTTGCTTCCTGATACTCCTGCTCAGACAGAACCTGCTTATACTGCAGGTCTGTCTCGCCTTTATCAAGTACGATATAAGAAGCAAAATATAATACTTTCTCCAGTGTTCTTGGAGACAAGTCAAGGATCAATCCCATACGGCTCGGGATTCCTTTAAAGTACCAGATATGAGATACCGGGGCTGCCAGGGCAATATGTCCCATACGTTCACGACGTACACTTGCCTTAGTAACCTCTACACCACAACGGTCACAAACAACACCTTTATAACGGATTTTTTTGTATTTACCGCAGTGACACTCCCAGTCTTTGCTTGGTCCAAAAATTCTTTCACAGAACAGACCATCTCTCTCTGGTTTTAAGGTTCTATAGTTAATAGTCTCAGGCTTTGTTACTTCGCCTTTTGACCACTCCAGAATCTTTTCAGGTGATGCCAACCCGATTTTGATTGCATCAAAAGTCATTGGCTGATATGATTGTTCTTTACTATTTTCTGGCATACAGGCACCCCTTTCTATTCATCATCTGACATGTCATCATAGTCATCAAAACTATCGTCGCCATAATCTGAATCGTAATCGTCTTCGTCCTCTTCCGGTTCCTCATTTACAAGTTCCTCTCCCTGGAACTCCTGAGTTGTATAACCGTGTTTGCCGAAGTCTTCCTCATCACGACGATATTTTCCATCTCCTTCGATCAGTGAGCGGAAGCTGGTCTCTCCCATATCGGAAGTTTCCATAATCTCCACCTCTGTATTGTCATCACGAAGTACACGAACATCCAGTCCGAGAGACTGAAGCTCTTTCAGAAGTACTTTGAATGACTCCGGAATACCTGGTTCCGGAATGTTCTCGCCCTTGATGATCGCCTCGTATGTCTTCACACGACCGATTACATCGTCAGACTTCACAGTCAGGATCTCCTGCAATGTGTAAGATGCGCCATAAGCCTCAAGAGCCCATACCTCCATCTCTCCAAAACGCTGTCCACCAAACTGTGCTTTACCACCTAATGGCTGCTGTGTTACCAGTGAGTAAGGACCTGTTGAACGTGCATGGATCTTATCATCAACCAGGTGATGCAGTTTCAGATAATGCATGTGTCCGATTGTTACCGGGCTGTCAAAATACTCTCCTGTTCTTCCGTCACGAAGACGAACTTTACCATCTCGTGAAATCGGAACACCTTTCCAGAGTTTTCTGTGATCTCTGTTCTCATACAGATAATCCAGAACTTCCGGAAGCAGCTCTTCTTTATGTTTCTTTTCAAACTCTTCCCAGCTTAAGTTGACATAGTCATTTGCCAGATCAAGAGTATCCATAATATCTATCTCGTTCGCACCATCAAATACAGGTGTAGAAATGTTGAATCCAAGTGCTTTTGCTGCCAGAGACAGGTGAATCTCAAGGACCTGTCCGATATTCATACGTGAAGGCACACCCAGCGGGTTCAACACGATATCAAGCGGACGGCCATTTGGCAGGAACGGCATATCTTCTACTGGAAGTACACGGGAAACGACACCCTTGTTACCATGACGTCCGGCCATCTTATCACCAACAGAGATTTTTCTCTTTTGAGCGATATAGATACGAACAGACTGGTTCACTCCCGGTGACATCTCGTCGCCGTTGCTTCTTGTAAATACCTTGGCATCTACTACGATACCGTACTCACCATGAGGTACTTTCAGAGATGTATCTCTGACCTCACGTGCTTTCTCACCGAAGATTGCACGAAGCAGTCTCTCCTCGGCTGTCAGCTCTGTCTCTCCCTTAGGAGTAACTTTACCAACAAGAATATCTCCGGCACGGACCTCAGCACCGACGCGGATAATTCCTCTGTCATCCAGATTCTTAAGCGCATCATCACCGACACCCGGGATATCACGAGTGATTTCCTCTGGTCCAAGCTTGGTGTCACGGGCTTCTGCCTCATATTCCTCAATATGGATAGATGTATATACATCATCCTGAACAAGTCTCTCACTTAAGAGAACCGCATCCTCGTAGTTGTAACCTTCCCAGGTCATGAATCCGATCAGCGGGTTCTTTCCTAATGCAAGCTCACCATTAGATGTAGACGGACCGTCAGCAATCACATCGCCTTTCTCCACTCTGTCACCCTTGAATACAATTGCTCTTTGATTGTAGCAGTTGCTCTGGTTGCTTCGAAGGAATTTTGTAAGTTTATATTTTTTCAGTTTTCCATCATCCTGGCGGATCTGGATTTCTGCTGATGTTGAACGCTCAACAACTCCTGCTTCCTCAGCGACTACACATACTCCTGAGTCAACAGCAGCTTTTTCTTCCATACCTGTTCCGACTACCGGTGCCTCTGTCATAAGAAGCGGTACTGCCTGACGCTGCATGTTGGATCCCATCAGCGCACGGTTAGCATCGTCATTCTGAAGGAATGGAATCAAAGCTGTAGCAACAGAGAATACCATCTTAGGAGATACGTCCATATAGTCAAATGCTTTTCTCTCATAAGCCTGAGTCTCTTCACGGTAACGACCGGATACGTTCTTATGAACAAAATGTCCTTCCTCATCCAGTGTCTCGTTGGCCTGTGCTACATGATAGTTATCCTCTTCATCCGCTGTCATATAAACAACTTCGTCTGTTACACGCGGATTCTCCGGATCGGAGTGGTCAATCTTACGATATGGAGCTTCAATAAATCCATACTCGTTAATTCTTGCATAACTTGCCAGTGAGTTGATCAGACCGATGTTAGGTCCCTCAGGCGTCTCGATAGGACACATTCTTCCATAGTGGGAATAATGTACATCTCGAACCTCGAATCCGGCACGGTCTCTTGAAAGACCACCAGGTCCTAAGGCAGACAGACGTCTCTTGTGAGTCAGCTCACCAAGCGGGTTGTTCTGATCCATGAACTGTGACAGCTGAGAAGATCCGAAGAATTCTTTTACCGCTGCAGTTACTGGCTTTATGTTGATCAGGGACTGTGGTGAAATTCCTTCCAGATCCTGAGTTGTCATTCTCTCTCTTACGACTCTTTCCATTCTGGACAGACCGATTCTGTACTGGTTCTGAAGAAGTTCTCCTACCGCACGGATACGTCTGTTACCCAAGTGGTCGATATCGTCATCATTACCAAGGCCATACTCCAAATGCATATTGTAGTTAATAGAAGCCATGATATCTTCTTTTGTAATATGCTTCGGAATCAGATCATGGATATCTCTCTTGATAGCCGCTTTCAGCTCATCGATATCTCCTGCTGTTTCCTCAAGGAGATTTGCAAGTACCGGATAGTAAACAAGTTCTGTTACACCGACCTCTTCCGGATCAATGTCAACAACTTCCTTCAGATCTACCATCATATTAGAAAGAACTTTGACATTTCTCTCTTCTTCCGGTCTGTCAATCCATACATACGGAACAGCTCCGTTCTGGATCCGATCTGCAATTTCTCTTGTCACCTTTGTTCCAGCCTCAGCGATCACCTCGCCTGTAATCGGGCTTACTGCATCCTCCGCAAGAACATGTCCTGAAATACGGTTCTTGAGAAGAAGCTTTTTATTGAATTTATAACGTCCTACTTTCGCCAGATCATAACGTCTTGGGTCGAAGAACATACTTGTGATCAGACTTTCTGCACTGTCAACGGCAAGCGGCTCACCCGGACGGATCTTCTTATATAATTCAAGAAGTCCTTCCTGATAGTTTGTTGCAGCATCTTTCTCAAAACTTGCCATAATCTTCGGTTCTTCACCAAAGAGTTCAATGATCTCCGGATTTGTACCGATTCCAAGAGCACGAATAAGTACTGTGATCGGCACCTTTCTTGTTCTATCTACTCTAACATAAAAAACGTCATTGGAATCTGTCTCATACTCCAGCCATGCACCACGGTTCGGAATGACAGTAGAGGAATAAAGCTTTTTACCCAGCTTATCATGTGCAATTGCATAATAAATACCAGGGGAACGTACCAGCTGACTTACGATTACACGCTCCGCACCATTAATTACAAATGTACCAGTACGTGTCATCAGTGGCAGATCTCCCATAAAGATCTCATGCTCGTTAATCTCATCCGTCTCTTTATTATGAAGTCTTACTCTGACTTTCAGCGGTGCTGCATAAGTTGCATCACGATCTCTGCACTCATCAATGCTGTATTTCACATCATCTTCACACAGTGTGAAATCAACAAGCTCCAGGCTTAATTTACCGCTATAATCTGTAATTGGGGAAATATCTTCAAATACTTCCTTCAATCCTGACTTAAGGAACCAATCATAAGAATCCTTCTGCACTTCAATCAAGTTCGGCATCTGAAGAACTTCTTTTTGTCTGGAATAACTCATTCGTGAGCTTTTTCCGCTTTTCATGGGACGAATTCTGTTCTTTTCCATATTGACGTTTCACTCTCCTCTTATTTTTTTTGTGGTCCGCAAAATGCCCTGTTATCGCAAAAACGACGAAAAAGAGCTTTGTGACTCAGTTTTTCGTGCAATATCATGGCATAACTTTCCACAATAGCGCATTTTTTACTATAGCACAAAGCCCTTTTTATTGTCAAGAGCAAAATCATATTTTTCCATATTATTTTCAATTGTACACTATTTCTTTCAAAAAAGCAAATCCTTAATAAAAATTTGTTAAGATAATGTTTACATCATAATCATATGCTCTTGCAAATCAAAAAAAGTAAAACATCTTCCTTTTGTTGTACATACTCAGTAAATCCACATGTTTTTAACCGATTGCTCCCGGCAAAATCAATGCAAAGATAACTGTTAAAAACATAATAGATACAGACATTATAATCTGAGCCAATGTATATGTCTTCAATCCACCCTTTACATTAAATCCTGACATATTGGACACTACCCAAAATCCACTGTCATTTACATGTCCCACACTTATTCCACCAGCGAGAGCAGCCAATGCAATATAAACCGGATGAACTGATACACTTGGTGCAATCGTTGCCATAATTGTCATCGCTGTAATTCCTGCTACAGTACCAGAACCTTGTGCAATTCTAAATATGCAACCTATAAAATATGCCAAAAGCAAGGTTTTTAATACTGAACCACTATTGATATTCAATGTAGATACAAGTGCGTTCCCGATATCTGTTGCTGCGATTACTGCTCCAAATGATCCTCCGGCACCAGTAATTAATAATACTACTCCAGCCTGCTTTAGCGCTTCATTAGCAGAATTTTCCACTTTATTTTTACCAAGATACTTATAACCAATGAAATATGCACAGAGAGTTCCTATCATAATTGCTATAATTTTATTTCCTAAGAATTGCGCAATCCATGGAACATTTTCGCTGACAGCTAATGCTCCAGTTCCAACAAGAATGCAAAAAACCGGAAGTAAAATTGGAAGTAAAGATACGAAAAAACCTGGCACTTTCTGATTCTCATTCAAGTCTTCTTCAACATAAATTTCCGCATCTTTATTTACATCTTTTTCTGCATCAAAAAATCCTTTATCATGTATTTTCGTATATACAAATACAGATATTAATGTTGCAATTGCACCAATGATCAATCCCATAATAACCATTGTACCAAGATCAAAATTTAAAATACCAGGCGCTGCCAATGGGTTAGGTGTTGGTGGCACAAGCGTCTGTGCAATTCCATCTCCAATCGTCAAAGCTCCCACAACATATGCAAGCGGTTTATTCACTTCCCTTGCGACAGCCACACCGATTGGAATCAGAATAATAAATGTGACATCAAAGAAAACTGGAATTGCTAACACAAAGCCTGCAAATGCCACTGCATATAAAACATACTTATTTGGCACAGCATGTACAATTGTTCTTGCAATTACTTTTGCTGCTCCTGTGTCACTCATCAATTGTCCCAGTATAACACCAAAACCAATTGGCAGACCAATTTCTGCCATCATATTTCCAAATCCAGTACCTATGGTTTCGATAGAATTTACAAATCCTAATCCGCATGTTACACCCATATAAATACTTGCAATAACCAGACTCAATGCCGGATTAAATTTCGGAACAAGTATTAACGCTATCATAATTGCAATTGATATTATTAAATTAAATACTAAAAAAGCTCCTGACATTTTTATCCTCCTTTATATCTTTCTTTTCGGATTTACATTTCATTTCTAGTTGCTATATATGCCCCTTTAGATGCCGTTGCAACATTTTTTCTATATTGATAAAGGCATCCTTTTACCGGCTCAACTTCTTTTCTTGTTTTTTCTTTCCGTCTCAGATCAAAATCAACCTCTGCTTCAATTGTACCATTTAACACATCTACAGTAATCACATCTCCATCCTGTAAATATGCAATCGGTCCATCATCCAAAGCCTCTGGACATATATGGCCAACAAAACATCCATTATTGGAACCGGAAAATCTACCATCCGTGATCACACATACCTTGCTTCCAAGATTCATTCCTACCAACACTTTCATAACCTTATACATTTCTGGCATTCCAGGTCCACCTTTAGGTCCCTCATTGCGAATTACAACAACTTCTCCACCATGCACTTGTTTTGCTCTAATTCCACTCAATGCATCCTGCTCGCTTTCATATATTTTCGCCGGACCTCTGAATAGAAGTGTGCTTTCCGGAATTGCAGACGGCTTTGTTACCGCACCATCCGGTGCAACATTTCCTTTTAATACTGCTATTCCACCACGACTATGCACTGGATTTTTGAAACTTCTTATTACATCTGGATTTTTGTTTTGAAATTTTTCAATATTTTCCTTTGAAGTACATCCTGTACATGTTATACCATTCAAATCTAATATCGTTGCTAATTCCTTCATCATAACCGGAATTCCTCCGGCTTCATAAAAATCTAATAAGGTATATTGTCCGGCTGGAATCATTGGAACCATATGCGGAACAGACATACTCACTTTACCAAACTCAAAAATATCCAAATCAACATCCGCTTCATAAGCAATTGCCAACAAATGTAAAACTGCATTTGTTGACCCTCCAATTGCAGAATTGACTTTTATGGCATTCAATATTGCATCTTTTGTTATGATATCTTTTATACAGATATCCTTCTTTAAAAGATTCATTACCGCTTTACCGCTTTCAAACGCAATACCCTGCCTTCTACTATACACTGCTGGAATGGTTGCACTTCCCGGTAAAGAAATCCCCATAACTTCCGCCAGACAACACATCGTATTCGCGGTTCCAAGCATTGCACAGGAACCAATTGTTGGCACTGCATTATTTTCAATCCAATCAAATTCTTCTTGTGTAATTGCCCCACTTTTTAACGCTCCTTCTGACTGCTGAATAATAGAATGGTCAATATATTCCCCTCCATAAGGATTTCCTTCTCGCATTCTTCCCGGGAGTGTAGGCCCTCCATTTACAAATACCGTTGGCAAATTTACACGAAGTGCACCAAGCAACATTCCTGGAACTATTTTATCACAAGAACCGATAATAACCAGACCATCAAGTCTGTGTGCCTCCACCATTGCTTCAATATCATCCGCAATCATTTCGCGTGTAGGAAGAATATACTGCATTCCTTTATGGCTCATCGCCACGCCATCACAGGCACCTATTGTTCCAATTTCTACCGGCGTACCGCCTGCAGCATAAATTCCTTCTTTCACTCTTTGCGTTAACTGTTTTAACACAATATGCCCCGGACAAACCTCATTGAAAGCAGTCACTACAGCTATAATTGGATTTTCTAATTCAGCCCCAGTAAAACCTGACGATTTATATAGCGCTCTCACATTTGCCCATTCTGCTCCATTTAAAATATCACTACTTCTTCTCATTTTTCTCCTTCCTCATCTTATAGTCTTATCTTCATATCATCATGTCGTATGATGTCTTTAATTATATGGTTTTGTATTTGAATTTTCAATTGGGATTATCACAAAACATTTCCACTATTTTTTGTAAAACATATACAAAAAAAAACGCTCCTTTTTGAAATTACACCTTTCAACAAAAAAATCCCAAGTGAACTGCAAAATCTTTCAACCCTGCAATTCACTTGGGATTTTT
>ENA-OUQM01001395-OUQM01001395.1-human-gut-metagenome-genome-assembly--contig:-NODE-1395-length-13095-cov-6.014571_pt1 | contig 13095 bp, 9 predicted proteins | sample MGYA00237949_ERZ548830 | MGnify/ENA primary metagenome ERZ548830 (study PRJEB26490, sample SAMN05194706) | human gut metagenome | biome: terrestrial biome; feature: human-associated habitat; material...
GAGGATTTCTTTTTATATACGCCGTGCTTGTGCTAGACGCTTACATTCCTGCCTGAGCTGCAACTTCTGCTGCGAAATCGTCAACTTTCTTTTCGATTCCTTCACCAGTCTCGAAACGAACGAATTTTGTAACTTTAACGTTTGCACCGTTCTCTTTTGCTACCTTATCAACGTATTTTCCTACTGTAAGGTCGCTGTCCTGAACGTATACCTGATCAAGCAGGCAGATCTCTTTGAGCTCTTTGTTCAGACGTCCGATGATCATCTTCTCGATGATGTTTTCCGGTTTCTCCGGGTTCTCTTTCTTAGCCTGAGCGAGAAGGATCTCTTTCTCGTGATCAAGGTAATCCTGAGATACTTCCTCACGGGATACATACTTCGGAGACATAGCTGCTACCTGCATAGCTACGTTCTTCAGTGCTGCTTTGATCTCGTCGTTAACAACATCTGTATCAGCAACAACAAGAACACCGATACGTCCGCCACCGTGGATGTAAGGAACAACCACACCGTTGTCTGCTGCAACTTTCTCGAATCTTCTGATGTTCAGGTTCTCTCCGATAACTGCGATCTTCTCTACGAGAGCATCTTTTACAGTCTTTGTTGGATCAGCTTCCCAAGTCTCTGCCATAAATGCATCAAGATCAGCTGCTTCTGAATCTACTACCTGGTTAGCAACTGCTTCTACGAATCCCTGGAACTCGTCGTTCTTTGCAACGAAGTCTGTCTCAGAGTTTACTTCTACGATTGCAGCAACTTTGTCATCTTTAACAACTGTCTTAACGATACCTTCTGCAGCGATTCTTCCAGCTTTTTTCTCAGCTTTAGCCTGTCCGTTCTTTCTAAGGAACTCTACAGCTGCGTCCATATCTCCGTTTGTCTCAGAAAGCGCTTTTTTACAGTCCATCATTCCAGCGCCTGTCATTTCTCTTAACTCTTTTACCATTCCTGCTGTGATTGCCATGATAATTTTCCTCCATTATTCATAATGTGTATGTCACTGTAAGCAGTAACATATGCTTTTCTCTATAGAACTATTTCTATAAAGTAAAATGCTTCAACCTGATAATCAGGCTGAAGCATTTTCTTTCATATCAAGAACTGATATTACTCTTCTACAGCCTCTTCAGCTTCAGCTGCTTCTGCAGCCTCCTCGTAATACTCATCCTCAGCTGCACCCTGGTTTGCTTCGATAACAGCGTCTGCCATCTTAGAAACGATCAGTTTTACAGCTCTGATTGCATCATCATTACCTGGGATTACGTAATCCAGTTCTTCTGGATCACAGTTTGTATCACAGATACCGATCAGCGGAATTCCGAGTGTGTGTGCTTCCTGTACACAGATTCTTTCTTTCTTAGGATCTACGATGAAGATAGCGTCTGGCAGTTTCTTCATATCTTTGATTCCGCCAAGGTTCTTCTCAAGCTTTGTCCACTCTTTTTTGATTTCGATAACTTCTTTCTTCGGAAGTACTTCGAATGTTCCATCTTCTGCCATTCTCTCGATGTCTTTCAGACGTTTGATACGGCTCTGGATTGTCTTGAAGTTTGTAAGCATTCCTCCAAGCCATCTCTCGTTTACATAATACATTCCGCAACGCTCAGCCTCAGCTTTGATTGCATCCTGTGCCTGTTTCTTTGTTCCTACGAAAAGAACTGTACCGCCTTCTGCAGCGATGTCAGAAACAGCCTTATATGCATCGTCAACCATTCCTACAGATTTCTGCAGGTCGATGATGTAGATACCATTTCTCTCTGTGTAGATGTATGGAGCCATCTTAGGGTTCCATCTTCTTGTCTGATGTCCAAAATGAACACCTGCTTCCAATAACTGCTTCATTGAAATAACGCTCATGTTATTCTCCTCCATTTGGTTTTTTTCTTCCGTATGTTTTACTCTCCTTCGCAACCGGACGAAACTCCTGTCTCGACTTAGGCACCTTGGAAGGAATCCACATACGTGTTTTTTAGCAACGTTCGTAGTATAGCATAAAACAAGGGACGTTGCAAGAACTTTTTCCCACAACGCCCCCATTTTTCAACATTTTTTGTTATTGTTCGTACTATGTGCGACCAACAGCCATTTTTATCCTCCTACGCAACAAGATGTGAATTTCCTATACCAGCTGAAACGCTTTCAGCACATACAGCCATCCTGTCAACGTGAATGCACTGAACAATGTTGTCAACATCACTACACTTGATGATAAAACTCCTTCATGTCCCATATTCTTTGCCATAACAAAACTGCTTACTGTTGTTGCAGATCCAAGCATTACAAGGATTGCAATCAGTTCTTCCTGACGGAATCCCAGTTTCACAGCAATCGGAAGAAAAATTGCCACAAATACGATCAACTTCATAATTGTTGCTGTCACAGCCGGTTTGATCTTTCCAAGTGCTTTCCTAAAATCAAAGGTAGCTCCCATTGCCATCAGCCCCATTGGTGTGGACATTCCTCCAATACTTGTCACCGTTTTATTAAGAATTACCGGCATTGGGATCTTGCAGGCTGACCAGATCAGACCAGCCACGATTCCAATGATGATTGGATTGGTTACGATTCCCTTTAACGTTTTCATCCATACAGCTTTATCAATTGCCTTTCGTTCCGGATGGAAAAAGGATAACACGATAACTGCCATCACATTATAAAGTGGTACACTTCCAATGATCATAAGTGGCGCCATCCCTGCATTTCCATAAATATTCTGGATAAATGCAATTCCAAGAAGTGCTGCGCTGCTCCGGTAAGAAGCCTGTATAAATTCCCCCTGGATTGAACAGTCTTTCCAGATGCAAGATACCAGTGCAGCAATTGTAATACAGATAAATGTTACTACAAAGCAGAAAATCACAAATTTGATATTCCACACTTCTTTAAAATCAACCTTTGCCAGGTCACCAAACAACAATACCGGCAATGGAATCAGAAAGACAAATTTATTCATCTTTGCTGCAAACTCTTCATCCATCCAGCCAAGCTTTCTGAACAGCATTCCCAGTACCATCATCAAAAAGATCGGTACGGTTGCATTCAGACTAAAAACTAAATTTTCCATTCTTCTCACCAGTCCCCTACTCTGTACGAAGCGCTGTCACAGGATCACTCTTTGCTGCTTTCTTTGATGGGATCAGTCCACCAAGTAATGTAAGGACAACACTTAATAAAATCAGTATGATTGCCGGAACAATCGGCAGAACTGCATTTACCTTCGCATTATCCGCCACATTGTGAATAATCGCATTTCCCGGAATCAGAAGTAATAAAGTCAGTCCGATTCCGATCAGTCCTGCACAAAGTCCGATAATAAATGTCTCTGCATTAAATACCTGTGATACATTTCGCTTTGACGCACCGATTGCTCTTAATATTCCAATTTCCTTCTTCCGCTCAAGCACACTGATGTAGGTAATAACACCAATCATAATGGAAGATACCACAAGAGAAATTGCTACAAATGCAATCAGCACATAACTTATCGTATCTACGATTGTTGTGACAGAGGACATTAAAGTTCCAACTACATCGGTATAAGTAATGACCTGCTCATCCTTCCCTTCTGCCTCCATCCTGCTATTATAATCGTCCAGAATCTTTACTACTTGTTCCTTTCCTTCAAAATCCTTTGGATAAATGTTAATAGCAGACGGGACTGCAAAATCTACATATCCCAGTTTCTGCAGATTACTATCATAAGAAGCCAAGCCTTTCCCACTCATCGACATCATAAGCTCTGCCAGATCATCTTCCGTCATATTCATCTGAAATGCGTCTGCAAATGCTGTCGGATCAATCTGCATTGCATTTCCGAGGCTGTTCTGAAGCTGCGTTCCTACGTTGGTCATCATCTGTTTCATTGCAGATTCAAGCCCAGTTGTCATCTGACTGACAATCTGTGTCATTGCAGAGGACACCTGTGTCTCAAGTGCCTGACCTATCGCATTTCCCATAGTCCCCATTGCCTGATTCATATAATTTCCGATGATTTTTGACACCTGGCTTTCCAGCTGATCCATATCGATCATTGCTGACAGACCTTCCTGAAACTGCTTCTTTCCATCATCTGTTTGCAGATAAGCCATGAAATGTTCTCCCATCTTAGACGGATCCGGAAGACCATTCTCTGAAGCATATGCCAAATAGCCTTTCACAAGGTCATCTGATAGTTTCTCAAGCTGTTCCGGTGTTATCTCAATCTTCGGATCTTCCGGCATAACTTCTGATATCCAATCTGAAATTATTTTCTTCGCTTCATCCGTCTGAAGATATTCCATCAAATATTCATCAAATTGATCCGGATCTGTATATCCTTTTTCCGTAATATACTGTTCGTATCCGGCCATAATATTTTTGATCAATTCCTGTATTTTCTCGGTTGTAATCGTCACAGTTCCGCTTGATTTTATAATATCTTTTATATTATCAGAAATAATCTTTTTTGCTGCATCTGTCTTAAGAAATGCTGTAAAATCCTCTCCAAGACCTGAATAATCTGCCTCTGGATGTGTCTTTGCATACTCCTGATATCCCGTCAGCAGTCCACAAGCCATCTGTTTCATACCATCCGGTGATACCTTCAGATCCAGATTCGAAACGATCTCTCCCAGATTCATCTGCGGCATTCCGGAAAGATCTAAGTTCAGAGAATCTGGATTTACAAGTCCCGACAGATCCAGTGTATTACTTCCTGTCTGAAATGCTCTTGACAGATCCATAGACTCACTGAGATTTAACGAATTCCCGAAATCCAGAGAATTTCCTAAATTGTTCATCGCACTTGCGTCAAATCCAAATGCTTTCTGCAGTGCTGCTTCGTCAACCGTAAATAAAGAATCCATGGCGAATCCATTTTCACTGTCTTTCTCTCCGAATTTTTTATTTGTAAATACATTAACATCCGGATTTGTCAGCTGTTGTTTCACAATCTCACTTTTTGCTGCCTGTTCTGCCACATGTTTCGTCAATGATGTCGGATATGCAATTCCCGGACTCAGAGAGGAGGCTTTCGCATCTTCAGCGGGTTTCACAATTCCAACCACGGTAAGATCTTCCCCATTCGCTACAAGTGATTTCATATAATCTTTATTATCCGTCTTATCTTTCCAGACCTGATACTGACTGTCATACTCATAATAATCCGAACTGTTCACAAGCTTGAACTTTGTTCCGATAATATCATCATAAGAATAGGTTCCCAGATCATCCGGTGTAGTAACATTTTCCTCTTTCATAAAGGACTGGATCATCTCATCAAGCTCCAGCGGATCACGAAGTCCCAATGTATAAAGCATAAAATCACTCATTCCGCCATTCGAAGTCAGAACCACAACACATTCATTATATTTCTCTGGCCAATGCCCCTTTTCCACTTCATACTGATTTTCATAGAGTTTACTACTCTCCGGCATCTCATAAAAAACATCTGTACTCATCATAGATGACATCATACTGTTCGTACTTATAGAAGAACCCAATCCCATAGCAGAAAAGGATTGATCTGGATTCACCTGACGAATACTGTCTTTATTTTCTTTATAAATCTGCGGAGAAACGCTATACTTATATTCTATAGCATTCGTATATTGTTCCACTCCACTCTTGCCAGTATCAAGATACTTCTTCAAAGCACCAAGGTCATTTGAATCCATTGTGGAAAACATATTCGTCACCATCTGAATTACTTTAACCTGATCCTTTGACTTTTTCTTTGTATCTGACTTCTCTTTGTCTGTTTTTTTATCATCCGCAGAAGCACTGTCCATCCCGACCATCATGGATGTCAGATCAAAGCCTGTACTTTGTATCTGCAGAGGATATTCTGAAAGCGTCTCTTCCTCTACGTTCTGAATATATTGATTCACACCTGTAGATAGAGACAGAATTAATGCAATTCCGATAATTCCGATTGAACCTGCAAATGAAGTCAGAAGCGTTCGTGCCTTCTTTGTCTTCAGATTGTTAAAGCTCAAAGCTAATGCTGTCAGAAATGACATCGAGGATTTCCCCATATTCCTGTGTTCTGCCACTCCCATCACCGTTTCATCTACTTCAAACGGATCTGTATCTGAACGGATCACACCATCTTTTAATGTAACAATTCTTGTCGCATACTGCTCTGCAAGCTCCGGATTATGTGTAACCATAACAACCAGACGGTCTTTCGCTACTTCCTGAAGAAGATCCATGACCTGCACGCTTGTATCACTGTCCAGTGCACCGGTCGGTTCATCTGCAAGCAGGATATCCGGATCATTCACTAATGCCCGGGCAATCGCAACACGCTGCATCTGTCCTCCGGACATCTGACTTGGTCGCTTGTGAAGCTGCGCACCCAGACCAACCTTTTCAAGTGCTTCTGTCGCACGTTTCCTTCTCTCGGACTTGCCAATCCCCGAAATCGTAAGTGCCAGTTCAACATTTGCCAGAACAGTCTGATGCGGAATCAGATTATAACTCTGGAAAACAAATCCTATCGTATGATTACGATAAGAATCCCAGTCTCTGTCTTTATATTTCTTCGTTGATATTCCATTGATGATCAGATCTCCGCTGTCATATCGGTCCAAACCACCAATGATATTCAGAAGCGTTGTCTTTCCCGAACCACTCGGTCCCAGAATAGCAACAAATTCATTATCTCTGAGATTCAGACTGACATCATCCAATGCTTTCTGTATCAGATTACCTGTTCGATATTCCTTGCAAATATGTTGTATCTGAAGCATGCCTTCTCTCCTTTTCCAATCACTATTCAGCCATTATTTTACTATTCTACACCCTGCTTGGATGAATTGTCATTCACTTTATAAGGATTTTTCTTGATTTCTATACATTTTTTCCATTAATGTGGTTAGATAGTATGTAATACACGAAAGCATTGAAGGAATTTATCATGAAAACATATAAAAGACCTGTTGTTTCCGTTGATACAGGCCTTGCTGAAGGAGTATACGCTGCAAGTGGTGCAACTATAAAAACTGCCAGCAGATAAATTTCTACTGGCAGGAAAAATTTATATTTTTTCAATTGTCTACTTAACGGGGAGCAGTTCCCATTCCAATCTCCATAGCTCCCCAAAATGGTTTTAGATCATCATTCAATACACCACGTGTAAGTAGTTGATTGATAAATGCTCCTGTCTTCTTAACATAATCCTTTAATTGCTTCTATTGTTCGGGTATATTCTCGTTCTACTTCTTCAAACATCTCTGTAGTGTTTTCTTTGATTTCTTTGTCTCGAAGCTCTTCTGTTAATGCTGAGCTGACCTCGAATAACTTTGTAAATCCAAGATTCATGCACACGTCTTTCAATGTATGTGCACTTCGGAATGCGAGTTCTGCATCCTGATTTTCAAGTCCTTCTTTTAATCCCCGGAAACTTGTATCATCCAAAAACTTCAATACAAATTTACGGACCAGTGTTTCACTTCCAAGTCTTCTCATCACATCATCATAGTCACTATCTATTGCTTCATAGCATTCTTCTAAATTCATTTTTGTTTACTCCTTAATTTTCTTTTATTTCAATAGTCCCATTAATTCTTCAAAACAGACACCATCCGTCAACGGAATCTCCATTTCAATTGACTTTTGTATGCACTTCTTTATAAATGCGGATGCCTTTCGGACAGATTTTGTAAATTCCACTCCATTAACTGCATCTGCTGCAATGATTGCAGAGAAAATATCTCCCGTACCACATCTGGAATGTCCTACTTTATGTGTACGGATCATCTCGTATCCTTTGCCTTTTTCATAGCACAAGTTGGATACATACGTTTTCTGTGGAATTCCTGTAATCACAACTTTTTCTGGTCCGGTCTGCACAATCTGTTCTGCCATCTTTGCCAGCTCTCTTGTTGTCCACCGTTCCTTATACGGTGTTCCTGTCAGGATACATGCCTCTGTCACATTTGGAACAACTACATCCGCATAGCGGACTAATTGAATCATCTGTCTGCACATTTCTTCCGTATAAGTCGAATATGCCTCCCCATTGTCCCCCATCACCGGATCGATCACAGCCACTGTATTCTCGTCTCTAAAATACTGGATAAACTCACTGACAATCCGAATTTGTTCTGCTGATCCCAAAAAACCAGTACAAATTCCTTCAAACTTCAGATCCAGCTTCTTCCATTGTTCAATATATGCTTCCATATTTGATGTATAATCTGTAAAATAATAATCTTCATATGCGGTATGATTTGAAAAAATCGAGGTAGGCACTGCACAACACTGCACTTTCAGCATTGAAATAATCGGCATCTGTACCGCAATTGAGCATCTGCCAAAGCCTGTAAAGTCATTGATCAGCGCAATTTTTTTCTGTTGATTATGATTCTGCATCATTCTATTCCCTCGTTTCTTCTATATAAATAGACATACTAATTTAATTTAATTACAATATGTCATAGATGTCAATATTTCTTTTTACTATTCTCTTTCGCCTTCTGTGTAACTGCCTTTTCTACTATAATAATTTCTTATTAAATAATATCTGATTTGTTTATGATACCTCAAAAACATTCTGTTTTTTTTACTTTTTACCCAACGTATTCCACAATCACTCTCTTTATTTTTCCGTTGTTTTTATACAAAAAACACAATTTTCCACATTTTTCCTTCTTCAATGATTTTTCACACCTCTCTTCCCACGTTTTCAGCCCGCTTGACAGTTTCCCCTAAAAAGTGTACGGTTACGTTGTAAATTCTAAGAAAATTCTATGAGGTGAAAAAATGCAGGAATTAAAACCAATCAAAGAAGGTAAAGTTCGTGAAATTTATGATAATGGAGACAGCTTAATCATGGTTGCTACAGACCGCATCAGCTGCTTTGACGTGATTCTCAACAATGAAGTTACAAAGAAAGGAACTGTCCTGACTCAGATGTCCAAATTCTGGTTTGATCTGACAGAAGACATTCTTCCTAACCACATGCTCTCTGTTGATGTAAAAGATATGCCGGAGTTCTTCCAGCAGGAGAAATATGATGGAAAATCTATGATGTGTAAGAAACTCGAAATGCTTCCAATCGAGTGTATCGTTCGTGGTTATATCACTGGAAGTGGCTGGGAAAGCTATAAAGAAAACGGAACTGTTTGTGGAATCACACTTCCGGAAGGATTAAAGGAATCTGACAAACTTCCTGAACCAATCTATACACCTTCCACAAAGGCTGAAATCGGAGATCACGATGAGAACATTTCATTCGAGCAGAGCGTTGATCACCTTGAAAAATATTACCCTGGAAGAGGACGTGAACTCGCTGAGAAACTTCGCGACAACACAATTGCTCTCTATAAGAAATGTGCCGAATATGCTCTGAGCAAAGGTATCATTATTGCAGATACAAAATTTGAGTTCGGACTTGATGAAAATGGAAATATGGTAATTGGAGATGAGATGCTCACTCCTGACAGCTCCCGTTTCTGGCCTGCTGACGGTTATGAAGCCGGACATGGACAGCCATCTTTTGACAAACAGTTTGCCCGTGACTGGCTGAAAGCAAATCCAGGCAACGACTGGACACTTCCACAGGAAATTGTAGATAAGACGATTGAGAAATACCTTCAGGCATATAAGATGCTGACAGGAAAAGATCTGGATAAATAAGATTTCATAAAACAAACAGGGACGAAATGAACCGCTTAACAAGCTTTTCATTTCGTCCTTTTTTACTACATTTCTGTAAAAAGAAAACGAGGATCAACTCCTCGCTTTCTCTCTGGTTTTTAGTTTGTTGTTTTCACCCTACCTGTGTGATCTTTTGTGATTGCTTTGATTGCAAGCAGAACTCCAATCTGCAGAGCAATTCCGATCACGAGACAGATGACTGCATTCTGCAAGATACCTGCGATCACATATGTAATACAGGAAACCGCTGCTACAGTCATTGCATATGGAAGCTGCGTGGATACATGATTTACATGATTACACTGCGCTCCTGCGGATGCCATGATTGTTGTATCTGAAATAGGTGAACAATGATCTCCGCAAACTGCTCCGGCCATACAAGCTGAGATCGAGATGATCATCATTGTCTCGTTCGTACCCTGGAATACTGCAACTACGATTGGAATCAGAATTCCGAATGTTCCCCAGGAAGTACCTGTTGCAAATGCAAGGAAACATCCTACAAGGAAGATGATCGCTGGGAGAAGGTTCATCAATCCGCCTGCTGCTGAATTCATTACAGAAGCTACGAATGGAGCTGCTCCGAGACTGTCTGTCATTGCTTTCAGAGTCCATGCGAATGTAAGAATCAGGATAGCCGGAACCATTGCCTTAAATCCTTCCGGAATGCAAGCCATAGAATCCGAAAAACGAAGAACTTTTCTTACTACATAAAAAACAATTGTAATTACCATTGCAAAGAAACTTCCAAGCATCAGTCCAACCGATGCATCACTTTCGGAGAAAGCCTCTACAAAGCCTGTTCCTGAGAAGAACCCACCAGAATAAATCATACCAATGACACAGCATACAATAAGTGACAGAATCGGGAATACAAGATCGATTACTTTTCCTTTATTGTAAATCGCATTTTCGGATGTATTTTCAAATGGTCTGTCTCCTGTTGTAAAAAGATCCCCTTCAATCGCATTTTTCTCATGCGCCTTCATCGGACCATAATCTTCTTTTGCAAGAACCAGTGTTACCATCATTATAACTGTAAGAATTGCATAATAGTTATATGGGATTGCACGAATAAAAATTGAAAATCCATCCTCCCCTTTAACAAATCCTGTTACTGCTGCTGCCCAGGAAGAAATCGGTGCAATAATGCAGATTGGTGCTGCCGTAGCATCGATCAGATATGCAAGTTTCGCACGGGATACATTGTGGCTGTCTGTTACAGGACGCATAACGCTCCCAACTGTAAGGCAGTTAAAATAATCATCAATAAAAATCAGCACTCCAAGTGTGATTGTTGCAAGCTGTGCACCCGCTCTTGTCTTGATATGCTCTTTCGCCCAGCGTCCGAATGCTGCGGAACCACCGGCTTTATTCATCATACATACCATAACACCAAGAATTACCAGAAATACTAGAATACCCATATTGTAAGAATCTGTAAGTACTCCCACTACTCCATCCTGAAACACATGTAAAATTGTAGCTTCCGGTTTAAATCCTGACCAAAATGCACCTCCGATCAAAATTCCAACGAATAAGGAGCTATAAACTTCCTTTGTAATAAGTGCCAGTACGATTGCAACGACCGGCGGCACCAGAGACCAGATTGTTGCATAGAGCTGAGGTACATACTCGGCAGATGTATCTGCGGCAAATACTGTTGTTGAACTACAGCACAGAATGAGCAGAGACATCAGAAACACATACCCCATTTTTCTTTTGTTTCTCATTTCCTTTTTTCCTTTCCTGTAAACTTATGTTTGTTAAGTTTGTGTGTAAGCATAGTGGGTTTTGCCTGGGATTCTCTAAACGCAAAAAATGCCATAGACACTCTCTGCTGGTGAGTCACCCATGGCATAATAATTCTAGCGTCATCGATAGCTCTCCACACCTGTGACAGTCCGGCGTATCTTCTACATCCGGCCCAGGAATCATATCTGGGAATATCATTCCTTCGGCGGCTTCTCCTTTCTCTCACTGACAGTCTTCCCAAGACTCTCGTCAGCAGGTACTCATATCACCGCACCTCTATCAAACGTCACTATATTATCACATTCTATTTAAAAAAGCCAGACTTATTTTATAATAGTTTTCATTTAATCATTCCAAGTAAAATTCCAAATGCCATACTGAGAACAACTGATATCAGGCTGATTGCTGAAAACACACTGGTTTCTTTTAGATTCCATTTGCAGCACCGGCACTGCCTCAAGCTCGCTTCGAAAACTCTCTGCCATGTAGCTTCCACCCAAAAGCCCTAATCCCACAGCTCCGCATACTTCCGCGGATATAGACAATCCAACCTTTGGGAGTCCAAAATAGATAAAAAATAGCTGCTTCCCCCACTCAGAGAAACAGCTACTATAATCACTGAAAGATGATTCATCTAAAATCTGATTTTTTAGTTGTTAGAATAGAATGAACCCATATAACGGATATATTCATCATCTGTTTTATTTGCCTGCCAATTATGAACATTTGCTTTATTGTGCTCACCTGCAATAACAGAAAGAGATTTGCCAAGATTGTCAAATGCTTCCTCTACACAAGCTTCCGGTGTCATAGCTGTCTTCATAACAGCTTCTCCTGCTGGACCGCCTGGAAGATTGCTTAACAAACTTGGTGTAATTGTTGTTCCTAACGTGATAACCTCAACGTCTACATTTGTACTCTCACATTCTGCTGCCACAGCTTCTGTCAGTTTCTTAATGTAAGATTTTCCTGCACCATACTGTGCGTTATATGGTGAACTACTGATTGCTGTCAAAGAAGATACATTAATTACAGCTCCACGATCCTGCTTTGCAAAGATTCCCATGTAATGATAGAAGCATTTCAAGAATGTCATAACATTAACATTGATCATCTGCTCATGCTTCTCCCACGGAGTATCCTGCAATTTTCCAAATGTATGGAAACATGCAACATAACTCATGAATCCCATATCAAGGTCTTTTGTTGCTTCAAAAATCTTGTCAGTACAGTCGGACTGTGCAAAATCTGCACGAATAACCATGTGATCCACACCATATGTTTCGCTGATACTCTTTCCAAGCTCCTGAAGTTTCTCTTCTCTTCTTCCTACCAGGACAACACTCATTCCCTCAGATGCGATTTTCTCTGCAAATGCTTTTCCAACGCCTTCTGTTGCTCCAAGGATGATACCCCACTCACCGTATTTTTCTCTTAAGTTCATTGTTTTTTCCTCCTAATTTTTCCGATTCACAACTAAAATATACTATAGCACACCTTAAGGAAAATAACAATGTGATTTTGATATATTTTTAACAAGCTATGTCGATCTGTTAGCTTACCTTATAACTTCTTTTACAGAGTGATGTATTCTATTCATTATTACTTGAAAAAATATCCGCCACCTCACTGATTATAATAAATGTTGTGAAGTTCAATCAACTTTCAGCATCCGATACCCCACGCCAATGTGTGTTT
>ENA-OUQM01001396-OUQM01001396.1-human-gut-metagenome-genome-assembly--contig:-NODE-1396-length-13093-cov-8.816613_pt1 | contig 13093 bp, 10 predicted proteins | sample MGYA00237949_ERZ548830 | MGnify/ENA primary metagenome ERZ548830 (study PRJEB26490, sample SAMN05194706) | human gut metagenome | biome: terrestrial biome; feature: human-associated habitat; material...
GCTCCTGCCACCACCATCACCACCACGCCGACGAGGTGTTCACCAGCTGGGGCGCCGAGACGGTCCACTCCTACACGGAGGAGGACATCCGCCGCATCCTGACGGCGCTGGATACCGGCGACTACGGCGCCATCCTCCGGGCCAAGGGGATCGTTCCCAGCGGCGGCAAGTGGCTGCACTTCGACTATGTCCCCGAGGAGCAGGACGTCCGCTACGGCAGCGCCGACTACACCGGCCGCCTGTGCGTCATCGGCGCCCAGCTGAAGGAGGACAAGCTCAAAGAGCTGTTCAGCCTGTAACACCTGTAAGGAGCGAGGAACTATGGATATTCCTGTCTATCTCATCGCCGGCTTTCTGGATTCCGGCAAAACCGGCTTCATCAACGGTATCCTCCGGGACGGCTTTGCCGAGGAGGATCGTACCCTGCTGATCTGCTGCGAGGAGGGGGAGCTGGAGTACGACCCCCGTGTGCTGGGCAATGTGTTCACCTACACGGTGGACGAGCAGAGCCAGCTGACTCCGGAGCTGTTCAAGAAGCTGGAGAAGCAGTACCGGCCCAAGCAGGTCATCATCGAGTATAACGGTATGTGGATGATCGAGCCTCTGTACCGGGATGGCCTGCCTGCCAACTGGATCCTCTACCAGATCATGTGTCTGGTGGACGCCAGAAGCTTCGAGATGTATGTGAAGAATATGGGCCAGCTGATGATGGAGAAGATCAGCAACGCCGATATGCTGATTTTCAACCACTGCAACGAGGAGCTGCGGGCCCAGCTCCGCAGCCGCAACCTGCGGATGGTGAACCGCCGGGCCGATATCTATCTGGAGAACGAGGACGGCACCAGCGAGGAGTACGTCACTCCGGAGATGTCCCCCTTCGATCTCTCCGACGGCCATCTGGATGTGCCGGACGACGACTACGGTGTCTGGTACGTGGATATGATGGACAACCCCGACCGCTACGACGGTGTCACCGTGCGGTATAAGGCCGTCATGTGCCACTCCAAGAAGTTCAAGGGTGTCCACTGCCCCGGCCGCTTCGCCATGGTCTGCTGCGAAAACGATATGCAGTTTTTGGCTCTGGTGGCCAAGGGCGAGGGGCTGGAGAAGTTCAAGAACCGCCAGTGGGTGGAGATCACCGCCACGGTGAAGAAAGAGGCCAATGACGCCTATCAGGGCGAGGGCCCGGTGCTGTATGTCACCGCCATCGCCCCCTGCGAAAAGCCCAAGGAGGAGGTCGTCTCCTTCTGACGATCCTCCGGCCTAGTTGTGTGTAAACCATGTGAAAGAGAGAAAAGGAGAGCTACCCCATGACTCAAAAAGAAAAGACCTTTCTGGACCAGACCGCCCAGCGTCTGCACCTGACGGTGGACGGCGAGAGCAGCATCCTCTTCGGCAGCGTCGGCGGCTACCAGACCATGCTCTGGCGCAACGATCATGGCCTTGCCGTCATGACCCTGTCCCTGCACCGGCTGGGGCAGGAGCCGGATCAGTCCGCCATCCGCCAGTTTGTAAAGGGGACCCGTCTGGTGACGGGCTTCTCTGTCCGGCGCAGCCGGGTGGAGCTGACCCTGAATGTCCGCTTCGGCAATCCCAATCAGGTGGAGAAGCTGGCGGAGGCTGTAGCCGCCGTGGTGGAGTTTCTGCACGCCTCCGGCTATGACAACTGCTGCCAGAACTGCGGCAGCGCCGTGGAGACGGACCCCTGCATCATGACCGGTGTCCCCTCCCTGCTGTGCGACAGCTGCTACCAGCAGCTGGGCCATCTGCAGGAGCAGAACCAGCAGGCGGAGCTGGACAAGAAGGAGAACGTGGTGGCCGGCATCGTGGGTGCGCTGCTGGGTTCTCTGCTGGGCGTGGCGTGCATCGTGCTGCTGGGCCAGCTGGGCTACGTGGCGGCAGTCAGCGGTATCGTCATGGCCATCTGCACCATGAAGGGTTATGAGCTGCTGGGCGGACGGTTCTCCACCGTGGGTCTGGTGGTCAGCATCGTGCTGATGCTGGGCATGACCTATGTGGGCTACCAGCTGGATTGGTCCATCGCCGTCTATAACGAGCTGAAGGACTACTACGAGCTGAGCCTGCTGGACTGCTTCCGCATGATCCCGGAGATGCTGCGTCAGGAGATCATCGATTCCTCCACCTACATCGGGGAACTGGTGAAGCTGTATGCCTTCACGCTGCTGGGTGCCATCCCCACGGCCATCAGCTCCATGAGAAGCCGGAAGCTGAAGAAGGTCACTTACCGTCTGCGCTCCCAGCGCACCAACGCCGCCCCGGAGCTGTAATAAACCAAAAAACAGGAGGCCGCAGGCATTGCCTGCGGCCTCCTGTTTATTTGTTTCGCCTTGGCTTACGCCTGATAGAACAGCTCCACCAGATCGGCGGTGATATCCTCCGTCCAGCTGCACATGGTCACGCAGCACATATAGCCTTCCTGCTTGATGCACACCAGCGTCTCATACATGGGGACGCCGTCCATCTCGCCGGAGATAACAGCGCCCTCCCGAACCAGACCGGCGAACTGCACCGGAGTCTGCTCCACCTTCACGTTGGATAGACCCATGGAGGTCAGAGCATCTTCCAGCTTGGGTACGGCGATCTCCAGATAGCCCGCCTCGTCCAGCAGCTTGCCGTACAGAGCGCCCAGATCCTCATACACCACGTTTATGGTCACAAGGCCCTCCATGGCGCTGGCGAACATATCATAGGTGCTCTTGCCATCCTCCATGGCCTTCTGCATCTCCTCGCTGCTCTCGGCCACCACGCCGGACAGCTCTGCCAGCTGCTCGTCGGTGTAGTAGGTCCAGTCATCGCTCAGCTGGCAGCCGATGCCCACGAAGGTGTTGGTGTAAATGCCGTTTTCAATCGTGCCACGCTGGAAGCCGGATTGGCTGTCGCCGCCGTCTCCGTCCTTCTTACCGCAGGCGGCCATGCTCAGCACCAGTACCAGCGCCAGCAGCAGACCTGCGGCCCGTTTCATCTGCTTCATCGCTTCTCTTTCCTCCGAATCATGTATTTGGGGGTCGCTATACCATGTGGTATACATCCATCCTACCATATTTCGACACAGCCTGCAAGAGAAAAGCGCATCAGGGGCGGGCGCAAATGCGCCTGCCCCTGATGCGTCTGCCCCGCAGACTTCCGCTACAAGTCCTCCAGATCGTCCTTTCCCAGACGCATGGTGCGCCAGCGCTCCGGCAGCTCCGGCCCGATGAGAGGAAACAGATTCTCCGTGTGGGAGGTGGGCTGGATGTTGTAGGTGCCGTACTGGTTCACCAGATCGAAGGTGCTCTCCGGCACGCCGGGAAAGTCGTGGATATCCGGAGCCGGGTCGTGAAAGGGCTTTTTCTTTCGCATGGCATAGACCTCCTGTTCTTGGCTGCCGTCGGTCATGACGGCAGGGATAGTATGCCCCATTTTAGGCACCTTGGGAGGGTTGTCAGCCGGGGAAAAATCTGTTATAATCAACTTTCCGAGAGAGTATGTGCAGAGGAGACGGAGGTGTGTATGGCAAATTTTACCAAGCAGGCCATTGAAACGGCGTTTTTGCAGCTGCTCAACGAAAAGCCCCTGAACAAGATCAGTGTCCGGGATATTGTGGAAAAATGCGGCATCAACCGAAACTCCTTTTACTACCATTTTCAGGATATCCCCTCCCTCATCGCTGAGATCATCACCGCCTCCACCGACCGGCTCATCGAGGAGTATCCCACCATCTCCACACTGGACGAGTGCTGCGAGATGGCCTTCCGCTATGCGCTGCGCAACCGCAGCGCCGTGATGCATATCTACCACTCCGTGAACCGTGACCTCTTCGAGAAAAGCACCATGCGTCTGTGCGAGTACGCCGTCACCACCTACATCGATACCGCCTTCCCCCAGCACCAACTGCCGGAGGCAGACCGGAAGGCGGTGATCCGCTTCATCAAGTGCCAGATCTTCGGAATGTGCATCGACTGGATCAGCGACGGGATGCAGGACGAGGCGCTGGAGGAGCTGCGGCGTATCAGCCGCCTGTGCCACGGCCTGCCGGAGCTCATCATCGAGCGCAGCCGGGACGACCATTGAAAATTTAGGCAAATACCCCCTGACTGCCTAAAAACTGGGCAATTTGCATCCGGGTGTCTGACTTTCAGACACCCGGCGTTTTTTTGTCCATTTTCTCCCGCCGCCGAAAGCGGTAAACTCAGACCATCAAAAGTGAGGGAGATGCGTATCATGCGTTCTGTGACCCCTATGCGAGCGGCCAAAACAGGATACATCATCATGTCGGTGCTGCTGTGCGTGCTGGGCGTGGTGCTGTTTGTGTGGCCCGGCGTGTCGGTGACCGTCATCGGAGAGCTGCTGGGCATCGGGATGATCGTGTTTGGTGCCGTGAAGGTGGCGGGGTATCTGTCCCGTGACCTGTTCCGGCTGGCCTTCCAGTACGATCTGGCCTTCGGCGTGCTGCTGATCGCCTTGGGCATCGTAACACTGACCCATCCCGGCGAGACCATCGGCTTTCTGTGCGTGGTGTACGGCATTCTGGTGCTGTCGGACGGGCTGTTCAAGGTGCAGATCGCCGTGGACGCCAAGCGCTTCGGCATCGACCGCTGGTGGGCCATCCTGCTGGCGGCGGCGTGCGCCGGTGTGCTGGGCGTGCTGCTGGTGCTGCGGCCCGGCGAGGGGGCGCAGGCGCTGACCATGCTCCTGGGTGCGTCGCTGTTTCTGGACGGCGTGATGAATCTGCTGGTGGCTCTGCTGACAGTGAAGATCATCCGCCACCAGCAGCCGGACGTCATCGAGACAGATGAATTTGAGATCAAGTGAGAAAGGACCGAGATGCAATGGGATTGTCTAAAGCGGTGGTAAAAAACCGTGTTCTGATCCTGATGATCGCATTGATCCTGCTGGTGCCGGCGGTGTTTGGGATGCTGGGTACCCGGATCAACTACGATATGCTGGATTATCTGCCCAGCGACATGGATACCGTCATCGGGCAGGAGACGTTGAAGGAGGACTTCGGCAAGGGAGCCTTTTCCTTCATCGTGGTGCAGGATATGCCGGTGCAGGAGGTGGCCCAGCTGAAGGAGAAGATCCAGCAGGTGGACCACGTGGAGAGCGTGCTGTGGTACGATTCCGTGGCGGACCTCTCCATCCCCATGGAGCTGCTGCCGGATAAGCTGTATAACGAGTTCAATACCGACGACGCCACGATGCTGGCGGTGTTCTTCGACTCCGCCACCTCGGAGGACGTGACCATGGACGCCATCCGTGAGATCCGCTCCATCGCCGGCAAGCAGTGCTTCGTGTCGGGTATGTCGGCGCTGGTGACGGACCTGAAGGACCTGTGCGAGCAGGAGGAGCCTATCTATGTGGCGCTGGCCGTGGCCTGTGCCTGCGCCGCCATGATGCTGCTGCTGGACGGCTGGCTGGTTCCATTCGTGTTTCTGGCCAGCATTGGCATGGCCATCGTGTATAACCTTGGCAGCAACTTCTTCCTGGGAGAGATCTCCTACATCACCAAGGCCCTGTCTGCGGTGCTACAGCTGGCCGTGACCATGGACTACTCCATCTTCCTGTGGCACAGCTACAACGAGCAGCTGACCCTGCAGAGCGACCACAAGGAGGCCATGGCGGTGGCCATCCACAACACCTTTACCTCCGTCATCGGCAGCTCTGCCACCACCATCGCCGGCTTCATCGCCCTGTGCTTCATGTCCTTCACGCTGGGCCGTGATTTGGGCATCGTCATGGCTAAGGGCGTGCTGCTGGGCGTGCTGGGCTGCGTGACCATCCTGCCGTCCCTGATCCTGGTGCTTGATAAGCCTCTGCAGCGGACACGGCATAAGTCCCTGATCCCCGATATGGGAGGCTTTGCCAAGGGCATATGCAAGATTTTCCCCGTGTTTCTGGTGATCTTCGCCCTGCTCATCGCCCCGGCCTACATCAGCTATGATAAGACCAACGACGAGGTATACTACGACATGGGCCAGTGCCTGCCGGAGGACATGGAGTACGTCATCGCCAACAAGAAGCTCTCCCAGGAGTTTGACATCGCCTCCACCCATATGCTGCTGGTGAACGCCGACCTGCCGGACAGCGACGTCCGGGCCATGATCGACGAGATGGAGCAGGTGCCGGGCGTGAAGTATGTGTTGGGTATGGAGAGCGTGGTAGGTCCCATGATCCCCATGGAGGTGCTGCCGGATTCCGTGCGCTCCATGCTGGAGAGCGACCAGTGGGAGCTGTTGCTCATCAACTCCGAGTATAAGGTGGCCTCCGATGATGTCGATCAGCAGATCGATCAGCTGAACGCCATCCTGAAGAAGTATGACGAGGGCGGAATGCTCATCGGTGAGGCCCCCTGCATGAAGGACATGATCGAGACGACGGATCACGACTTCAAGGTAGTCAACGCCATCTCCATCGCCGCCATCTTCCTCATCATCACGCTGGTGGAGGGAAGCTTCTCCCTGCCCTTCATCCTGATCGCCGTCATCGAGCTGGCTATCTTCATCAATCTGGGCCTGCCCCATGTGCTGGGCCAGTCGCTGCCTTTCATCGCCCCCATCTGTATCAGTACCATCCAGCTGGGCGCTACGGTGGACTACGCCATCCTGATGACCACCCGCTACAAGGCGGAGCGGCTCAATGGCGAGGACAAGAAGAAGGCCGTCATGACCGCCCTGCGGACCTCGGCCCCCTCCATCATCGTCAGCGGCATGGGCCTGTTCGCCGCCACCTTCGGCGTGGCGCTGTATTCCAACATCGATATCGTGGGCTCCATGTGTATGCTGATGGCCCGTGGCGCTATCATCAGTGTGCTGCTGGTGCTGCTGGTGCTGCCGGCTCTGCTGATCCTGTGCGACGGCATCGTGTGCCGCACCACCCGTGGTATGACCCATCTCATTGGTAAACAGGAGGTTGTAAAATGAAAAAGAATAAATTTCTGGCTGTGATCTTAGCCATGGCGGTGGCCGTAGGCGCCGCCGGCGTCACCACCTACGCCGTGGGCAAGGACGCCAATGATACCGAGGCCCCCTCCGCCGTGGTGACGGCCGCCTCCGACACGGAGGCCGTCAAGGATGAGACGGTGTACGTCATGACCGCTGCCGACGGCAGCACCCAGAAGGTCCTGGTCAGCGACTGGATCAAGAACGCCCTGCCCGCCGAGGCTCAGAAGGCCATCGAGAGCCTGAACGACGCCCAGCAGGTGAAGGACGACTGCTGGACCGGCACCATCCAGAAGGAGCTGCCGGTGAGCATGAGCATCCACTACACTCTGGACGGCAAGACCGTCACCCCCAGCGAGCTGGCGGGCAAGAGCGGCAAGGTGACCATCCGCTTCGAGTATGAAAACAACCAGTATGAGGTGCGTACCGTCAACGGCGTCAGCCAGAAGGTGTATGTCCCCTTCGTGGCCCTCACCGGCGCCCTGCTGGATACCTCCCACTTCTCCAATGTCACCGTCTCCAACGGTAAGCTCATCAACGACGGCGACCGCATCGCCGTCATGGGCATGGCCTTCCCCGGCCTGCAGGAGGATCTGGGCATCAGCAAGGAGCAGCTGGACCTGCCCGACTATGTGGAGATCAGCGCCGACGTAACGGACTTCACGCTGGAGACCACCCTCACCGTCGTCTCCAACAGCCTCCTCAATGAGGTGGATACCGACGACCTTACCTCCGGCGATCTGGGGAGCCTGTCCGATTCCCTGGGCAAGCTCACGGATGCCATGGATCAGCTGATGGACGGTTCCTCCCAGCTGTATGACGGACTCTGCACGCTGCTGGACAGCTGCGGACAGCTGTCTGACGGCGTGGATCAGCTGACGGACGGTCTGGATCAGCTCAGCTCCAACAGCAGCGCCCTGAACGCCGGGGCCAAGCAGGTCTTTACTTCCCTGCTGGCTATGGCCGATGAGCAGCTGCAGCCCCAGCTGGCGCAGGCGGGCATCACCATCCCCTCCCTGACCATTGACAACTACACCGCCGTGCTGGGCGGCGTGCTGGCCCAGCTGGACGAGGCCGGTACGCTGGCCGAGCAGGCCGCCCGTGAGCAGGTGACTGCCGCCGTGGAGGCCGCACGGGATCAGATCCGTGCCGCTGTGACCGAGGCCGTGCAGCAGCAGGTAACGGCGCAGGTGACGGAGCAGGTGCGCCAGCAGGTGCTGGGGCAGGTGCTCAACGCCATGGGCTACACCATGGAGCAGTATCAGCAGAGTCCTGAGCTGAAGGCGCAAGTGGATGCCGCCGTGGAGCTGCAGATGCAGACTCCCGCCATGCAGCAGACCATCTCCGAGAATGTGACGGCCCTTATGGGGACGGAGGAGATCCGGCAGAAGATCGACGCCGCCACGGAGCAGCAGGTGCAGCTGAAGATCGAGGAGACCATGGCCTCCGACGAGGTGCAGCAGAAGATCATGGCCGCTACGGAGCAAGCCTCCGCCGGTGCCGTGCAGATCCGCAGCCTGAAGCAGCAGCTGGACCAGTACAACGTGTTCTACATGGGCCTGAATAGCTACACCGCCGGTGTGGATCAGGCCGCCGCCGGTGCTCGGCAGCTCCAGAGCAATATGCCCGCCCTGCTGGATGGCGTGAAGCAGCTGCGGGACGGCGCCATGCAGCTCTCCGACGGACTGAAGCAGTTCAACGAGGAGGGCGTGGAGAAGCTGGTCAGCGTGCTGGGCGACGACGTGGAGGGTCTGGCGGAGCGTCTGACCGCCACGGTGGAGGTCTCCCGCAACTACCGCAGCTTCTCCGGGCTGACGGACGGCATGGACGGCGCTGTGCGCTTCATCTACCGCACCGAGGCCGTGGAAAAGGCCGAGTGATTCCGTTTCCCTACAGAGTAAGAAGGCGGCAGCCCATAGGGCTGCCGCCTTTGGCGTCGGGAGGGCATTGCCCGCCATCCTCTCCGTCATCGCAAAAGCCCGCCGCTGGCGGGCTTTTGTGCGCTGCCCTTCCGCACCCTCCCCGCACCCAACGGAGGTGGGCGGCATACAATGGTCTATCCTTAGGGAAGGGGGAGGCGTGGTGGAGCATACATATACCGTGGCGCTGGCGGGAAACCCCAATGTGGGAAAAAGCACCGTATTCAACCGCCTGACAGGGCTGCGCCAGCACACGGGCAACTGGCCCGGCAAGACCGTGGAGCGGGCAGAGGGTTATTTTTCGCAGGCGGGGCAGCGGTTCCGGCTGGTGGATCTGCCGGGGACCTATTCTCTGGCGGCGGATTCGCCGGAGGAGGAAGTGGCCGGGGCGTTTTTGCAAAGCGGGCAGGCGGATGCTGTCATTGTGGTAGTGGACGCCTCCTGTCTGCGGCGGGGGCTGATCTTGGCCCTGCAGCTCCGTCAGCAGACCTGGCGGCTGGTGCTGTGCGTGAATCTCATGGACGAGGCGGCCCGCCGGGGTGTCACGCCCCAGATCCGGCGCTTGGGGCAGCTGCTGGGTGTGCCGGTGGTGGCCACCGCCGCCCGCAGCGGAAAGGGCTTGGCGGAGCTGCGGCATCAGGCGGCGGAGGTGTGCCGCCGGGAGCCATGGGAGGACGGCTGGAAGCTGACCTACGTCCCGCCGGTGGAGGCGGCGCTGGGACTGCTGGAGACGGGAATGTCCCGCCGCCGTGCCGTGGCGCTGCTGTGGGGAAGCCCGCCCACAGAGGGGGAACAGTCCCTGTGGCAGCGGGCGCAGCAACGGCTGGGAGCGCTCTCCGGGCAGGCCCTGCGGGACAGCCTGACGGCGTCGGTGGTGGCGCTGGCGGAGGAGATCGGGCGGCAGTGCGTCCGGTGCGCCGGGCCAGACCCCCACGCCCCGGACCGGCGGCTGGATCGGCTGCTGACCTCCCGGCTTACAGGATTTCCGGTGATGCTTTTGCTGCTGGGGCTGGTGTTCTACCTGACCATACAGGGGGCCAATGCCCCCTCCCGGCTGCTGAGCCGGTGGCTGACGGCGCTGGAGGAACCACTGCGGGGTCTGCTGGCAGGAGCGCCGTGGTGGGTGCAGGGGGCTGTGGTGGACGGCATCTACCGGACGGTGGCGTGGGTGGTGGCGGTGATGCTGCCTCCCATGGCCATCTTCTTTCCCCTGTTCACGCTGCTGGAGGACGCCGGGTATCTGCCCAGAGTGGCCTTCTGCATGGATCGGTGCTTCCGGGCGGCGGGCGCCTGCGGGCGGCAGAGCCTCACCATGGCCATGGGCTTCGGCTGCAACGCCTGCGGCGTCACCGGCTGCCGCATCATTGCCAGCCCCAGAGAGCGGCTGGTGGCCATCCTCACCAACTGCTTCGTCCCCTGCAACGGCCGCTTCCCTACGCTGATCGCCCTGATCGGCCTGTTCTTTCTGGGGGATGCCGCCGGACCGGGGCGGTCGGCACTGGCAGCGGCGGTGTTTTTGGGGGTCATCGTGTTCTGCGTGGCCATGACGCTGGCCATGTCCAAGCTGCTGAGCGCCACGGTGCTGCGAGGACAGCCCTCCTTTTTTTCGCTGGAGCTGCCGCCCTATCGCCTGCCCCAGGTGGGGCGGGTGCTGGTGCGCTCCCTGCTGGATCGGACGGTGTTTGTGCTGGGACGGGCGCTGACGGTGACGGCCCCGGCGGGGCTGCTGATCTGGGGGATGGGGAACATGGACGCCGGGGGCGTCTCTCTGCTGGAGCGGGCCGCCGGGGTACTGTCCCCGCTGGGACGGCTCATGGGGCTGGACGGCATGGTGCTGCTGGCCTTTCTGCTGGGCTTTCCCGCCAATGAGATCGTGCTGCCCATTCTGCTGATGGGCTATCTGCACACCGGGACGCTGACGGAGTGCGGCGGGCTGGAGGCGCTGCGGGCCATTTTGCTGCACAGCGGCTGGACCACGGAGACGGCCCTGTGTATGATGGCCCTGTGCCTGCTGCACTTCCCCTGCGGAACCACCTGCCTCACCATCCGCCGGGAGACCGGAAGCCGCCGGTGGACGCTGCTGGCCATGGTGCTGCCGACGGCGGTGGGGATGGCGGTCTGTATGCTGATCCATGGAGCCTTCAGGCTGCTGGGATAAACGGGCAAAGGGAGCCGGGAGAGCATCGCTCTCCCGGCTCCCTTTGCAGTCAGGTCTCCATGTGCTTGCCCAGAAAACCCGCCACGGCTTGGGCCAGCTTGTACTCCCCCTCGCCGGGGAGACGATCCTCCGCTGAGACAAAGAGTACCAGCCCCAACACGTCGCCGCCGCACAGGATGGGGGCGGCCACCGCCGCCGCGTACTGCCCGGTGCTCTCGGAGACTGGCAGCCGCTCCTGCCCGGAGCGGTACTGATAGATGCTGCGCTGCTCCATGATCTGCTCCAGCTGCGGAGAAAGGTTCTTGCCCAGCAGCTCCCGCTTCCCGGCCCCGGCTACGGCCACGATGCCGTCCCGGTCGGTGACAGCGGCGGTGAAATCCGTGTTGCGGGACAGGGTGTCGCAGAATTGGGCGGCGAAGTCCTCCAGCCCGCCGATGAGGGAGTACTTCTTGAAAATGACTTCCCCGTCCCGTGTGGTGTAGATCTCCAACGGGTCGCCCTCACGGATACGCATGGTGCGGCGGATCTCCTTGGGGATCACGACCCGGCCCAGGTCATCGATGCGCCGCACGATCCCAGTTGCTTTCATCTATATACATCCTCCAGTTGTTGAGTTTTGTTACCGGCGATGGTGGGTGTGCTTGCCCTTCTTCATCGGCGGTATGCCTATTTTCTGCAATGGCGGCAAAAATATGTAGCCGCCGCTGTTGGGGGTTTCTGGAAAATGCAGGGGCTGCGGGATCGTGTGCGGGTTGGAGGAATGTGCTGTATCCGCTGAAAAGACCGGGAAAACCAGCGCAAAATTGAGATCATTCCCAAGCTACTGAAAACGCTTTATGAGGACAAGCTCAGCGGCAAGACCTCGGAGGATAACTACTGTGTTCTTTCGCAGGAATATTCCGATGAGCGTGAGCAGCTGCAAAAGAAGATTCTGAAGCTGCGCAGGAAGCTGACCGAAATGGGCGAAAAGGAAAACGAGCTGGAGGAGTTCATCCATGCGATACGCAAGTTCATGGAAATGCGGACGCTGACCAAACAGGTGTTGAACGAGCTGATTGACCACATCGATGTGTACGAACCGCAGGGGACGGACAAAACCGGAGCAGGCGTAAACCTGCTCCAAGGATAAGGGTATTCAATCGAAGTATTTATTAAAAACTTGATTTACGGTTTCGACGTAAACGTTAAATGACGGATGATTATAATCTTGCCGACGAAGATACATGTTTTTCTTTTCAAGATATTCATCAATTACTTCGTTCCAAAGATGTTCGTCTTTGATGTCTGCAACTCTATCAAACAAATCCTTTGAATTGGGCACTAGATTCCAGTAATACCTGTCCCAAGCGGTAAAACCGGTTTTCTCATGAATCAATCTATGGCAACCATTACGATCGTTGAATACTATGGCGAGATCAATGCTGAATTCGGTGTGGTTGCCTTTGGTAAAATGCCACTTTTCTGTTGTTAATACGGAAGTGGAATCCATGCAGTCATTCCATCCGTTTTTATTGAGGATCACATTAAACTGTTTGCGGATATATTCCTTGATCTCTCTACAGTTGTTGATGTTGATTTCAGAGTCAATTATCATCAAATTATAATCGAGATCAATCGGTTCATTGGAATTTTGCGTGATAAGATTTTTTGCACCGCTGCCGACAAGGTGAGCTTCGACTTCCATAAGGGAATCGTTGTTAATGAGCTGAACAAGCTGGTTGATGATATTGGAGCATAAGTATTTCATATCTTTAAGAAATACCTTATCTCTAATATAGTGATACATAATAACAATCTCCTCTCTTCCCATGCCGCCCATTCAGCGTTTCTCGCTAAATCACTATAGCATACTCGCAAACGATGCCCGTGTCAATACTTTCAGGTAAAAAAGAAGTGGATGTAACTGAAATCAGTTACATCCGCTCAAGATGGTTGCGGAGGCAGGACTTGAACCTGCGACCTCCGGGTTATGAGCCCGACGAGCTGCCAACTGCTCTACTCCGCGATATTCAGAAGAACCGGATGGTGCCGGTGACCGGACTCGAACCGGTACGGTATCGCTACCGGGAGATTTTAAG
>ENA-OUQM01001401-OUQM01001401.1-human-gut-metagenome-genome-assembly--contig:-NODE-1401-length-13065-cov-5.991468_pt1 | contig 13065 bp, 9 predicted proteins | sample MGYA00237949_ERZ548830 | MGnify/ENA primary metagenome ERZ548830 (study PRJEB26490, sample SAMN05194706) | human gut metagenome | biome: terrestrial biome; feature: human-associated habitat; material...
CTACGAGACGAGCATCCCCCACATCTACGCCATCGGCGATGTGTCGGCAAAGATCCAGCTCGCCCACGTTGCGACCGCGCAGGGCATCGCCTGCGTCGATATGCTCTGCGGCAAGGAGAACCACACCTCCATGTCCGTTGTGCCGAGCTGCATTTACTGCCGCCCGGAGATCGCGGTCGTCGGCATGACCGAAGCCGAGGCCAAGGAGGCGGGCATCCCCGTCAAGGTCGGCAAGCACGTCATGTTCGACAACGCCAAGACGCTCATCGCCGACCCCGGCCGCTGCTTTATGAAGTTCGTCGCAAACGCCGAGACGCGCGAGCTTCTGGGCGCGCAGCTCATGTGCGAGCATTCGAGCGATATGATCGGCGGCGTTTCGCAGGCGCTCGCCAACCACATGACCGTCGAGCAGTTCAAGCTCGCCATCCGTCCGCATCCATCGTTTGAAGAGGCGATGACCGCCGCGCTCGAAGAGCTTTCCGAAAAATTAGGCTAATGCCGTTGCGGGAGAACTTGCCTATCCTGCAAGGACAAAAATAAGCGTAAAAGTACGCCGTGGAGCGAAAAATCCGCGGCGTATTTTTATTCTGTCTTTTTACGAATTTTTAGCATATCATTTTCTCATTTTATCTTGACAAAATGTAATGCAGTGGTATAATGGCAACAATTTCCACCGCAAAGGAGGCGATCACATGAAGGCTACGTTTACATCCGAAAACAGCGTTCTCGGTGTAAGCTGGCGACTGATCGTAGGCATAGAGGGACGCACGCGCGCATCTATGCTGTCTGAGCAGCCTCCCGCGGTTTGACTGACTTTTTTCGCAAGCTCGGTTTGATTCGTTGGCTGCAATGATCGGCAGCATTGGACCCGGTGTGTTCCGTTGGTCTGGACCTTCGCGCACGCAGTTTTCGTGGAGGGAACAGGCAGGGAGCAGCCGGTTTTTCTGTTACTACGATCATTTTTCGGCACGGCCCGTACAAGGGCCGCATCGCCGCCACGAAAGGAAAAATAACCATGAAACGCAAACTTACTGCCAAAGAATATACCTATGTTGCCAGCATGCTTTTCGGCCTCTTCTTCGGTGCCGGCAACCTCATCTTCCCCGTGCACCTCGGTCAGATGGCCGGTGCAAACGTCTGGCAGGCCATCCTGGGCCTTCTCATCACGGCCGTTGGCCTGCCGCTGCTCGGCGTGGCCGCGCTCGGCATCAGCCGCTCCACCGGTCTCTTCGATCTGAGCAGCAAGGTGAACCGTCCCTACGCGATGTTTTTCACCTGCGCGCTGTATCTGACCATCGGGCCGTTCTTCGCCATTCCCCGCTGCGCGACGACCTCCTTCACCGTGGGTCTCGAGCAGATCCTGCCGCAGGACGGAAACACCACGCTGTACCTGCTGCTCTTCTCGGTGGCATTTTTCGCCGCGGCGCTCTTTTTTGCGCTGCGCCCCGGCAATATCCTCACCTGGGTCGGTAAGATCCTGAACCCCTGCTTCCTCGTCTTCCTCGCCATCCTCGTCGTTATGGTGCTCGTCACGCCGAGCGCTCCTATCGCGGATGTCGAACCCCTCGGCGACTACGCTTCTCAGCCCTTTTTCGCCGGTTTCCTCGAAGGCTACAACACCATGGATGCGCTGGCGAGCCTTGCCTTCGGCATCATCGTGGTGCAGGTCATCCGTGACCTCGGCGTGGACGATCCTACTGCCGTGGCGGGCAGCACCGTCCGCGCAGGCATCTTTAGCTGCCTGCTGATGGCGTTCATCTACATCGCCGTCACCATCGCCGGCGCGCAGAGCCGCGGCGTGCTCGAGGCCAGTGAAAACGGCGGCACGGCGCTCGCCCAGATCGCGCAGCACTACCTCGGCTCCGTCGGTCTCTTCATCCTCGCCGCCACCGTGACGCTCGCGTGCCTCAAGACCGCCGTCGGTCTCATCACGAGCTGTGCCGAGACCTTCACCGCGCTCTTCCCCGACGGCCCGAAGTACCGCGTCTGGGCCATCATCTTCAGTCTGGTGTCGCTGCTGTTCGCGAACCTCGGCCTCAGCGCCATCATCAGCTATTCGCTGCCGGTGCTGATGTTCCTCTATCCGCTGTCCATCGCGCTCATCGCGCTTGCGCTGCTCGGCAAGTTCTTCGGCCACGACCGCACCGTGTACTGCTGGACGATCGGCTTCACGCTCATCGCCGCCATTTACGACCTCATCATCGCGCTGCCTGAGAGCGTGTTCAATACCATCCACGGTCCGGCCATCAAAGCGTTTGGCCAGCAATATCTGCCGTTTGCCAAGCTCGGCCTCGGCTGGGTCTGCCCGACGCTCATCGGCGCGGCCATCGGCCTCATCCTGCACTTCACGCGTAAAGGCAAAGCCAAAGCGTAAACCGCCTATCCCTCATCATAAAAGGCCGCTCGAAGCAGGCAGCTTCGAGCGGTCTTCTGTTTTTCCTCGCGATCTTACCAGGCGGCGACGGTGCCGTCGCATCTCGGCTCGGTGCCGGCGGCATACACGCCGTTTTCGCACTTCCAGATGATCTCGCCGCGGCCCATGGCCGTGCGGTCGTCGACGATCTCGACCTCGTGCCCCATGGCGCGCAGGCGCTCGGCGATCTCCTCGCCCGCTTCGCGCTCGAGCTGGAGCTTCTTGCCACCGATCCACTGGATGCGCGGCGCGTCGAGCGCCTCCTGCGGGTTCATGTGGTAATCGATGGTGTTCACGAGCACCTCAAGCTGGCCCTGCGGCTGCATGAACGCGCCCATCACACCGAACGGGCCAACGGCCTCGCCGTCCTTGAGCAGGAAGCCGGGGATGATGGTGTGATAGGACTTCTTGCCGCCCGCAAGATAGTTGTCGCTCTTCGGGTCGAGCGAGAAGTTCGCGCCGCGGTCCTGGAGCGAAATGCCCGTGCCGGGGATGGCGATGCCCGCGCCGAAGCCACAGTAGTTGCTCTGGATGAGCGAGACCATGTTGCCTTCCGCGTCCGCGGTGCAGAGGTAGATCGTACCGCCGCAGTGCGGGTCGCCCGCCTTAGGCTCGAGCGCGCGGTCCGTGATGAGCGCGCGGCGGGAAGCAAGGTAGGCAGGGGAGAGCAGCTCGCTGACCTTCGTTTTCATATAGCGCAGGTCGGCGACGTAGGTCTTCGTGTCGGCAAAGGCGAGCTTGATGGCCTCCATGAGCTTGTGGTAGTGCTCCGCATCCTCGCGCTCCTCCGGCAGCGTCAACCCATCCAGCATACCAAGCGCCATCAGGACGGTGATACCGTGGCCGTTGGGCGGGATCTCGCAAGCGGTGTAGCCGCGGTAGTCCTGCGTGATAGGCTCGACCCACTCGGGGTGGTAATTCTTGAAGTCATCCTCGCAGAAGTAGCCACCCGTCGCGCGGGAATGGGCCACGATCTTCTCCATCAGCTCACCGCGGTAGTAGCTCTCGCAGTTCGTCGCAGCGAGGGAGCGGAGCGTATCAGCATAGGCGGGAAAACGGAAAATATCGCCCGCGCGGTACGGCGAGCCGTCCGGCTTCATAAAGCTCTTCCACCAGTATTCATAGGGGGCGGGATCCTGCGCCATGACCCTGGCGATGCGCTTGCTGTCGCGCGCCCAGAGCTTGCCGACATTGACGGGCACGGCATAGCCGTTTTCGGCGTAGGAAATGGCGGGGGCGAAGAGCTCGGAGAGCGGCTTTGTGCCAAAGCGCGCATTGAGCGCCGCCCAGCCCGCGGGCGCGCCGGGGACCATCGTGGGGAGCCACCCCTCCTCGGGCACCTCCAAAAAGCCCTTGGCGCGGACAATGTCGGCGCTCAGCGCCATCGGGGCAACGCCGCTCGCGTTCAGGCCGTAGAGCTTTTTCTCGCGCTCGATCCATACGAGCGCAAAGCAGTCGGAGCCAAGGCCGTTGCCGGTCGGCTCGAGCAGCGGCATCGCGCCCGCCATCGCAACGGCGGCGTCGACGGCATTGCCGCCAGACTTCAGTACATCGAGTCCGATCTGCGCGCCGAGCGGGACAGACGTACAGCACACGCCGTTTTTGGCGTAGACCACGTTGCGGCGGGAGGAATAGCGGTAAGTAAACGGGTCAAAATTCGGCATGATCGTTTCTCTCTTTCATTTGTTTTCCCCAGTATAGCAGGGGCGTGGGAAAAGGGCAAGAAAAAGGGACGTTCCGCGCGGGAACGTCCCTTTCTTCATCTCACGGGTACTTCCGCGCCGGTCAGACCGCCGTGGAAACGGATGCGGGCGGCTCGCCGCTCTTGTGCTTGCGCTGATAGACGAGCTTCTGGTACGCGATGACAATGACCAGCAGCGCGATACCGATGACATCGGTGATGGTCTTGCTGTCGATGAGCAGCAGCGCGCCGGCCATGGAAGCAATGCGCAGCAGCCAGCCCAGGTTGCCGAAGAGGTAGCCCTCGACTGCGGCGGCGATCATCACAACGCCGATGCAGGAGGTGATGACGACCTGGATACCGCTGAGCAGCGTGACATTTTCCAGCAGAAGCTGCGGGTTATACATGAACATATACGGGATGATGAAGCCTGCAAGCGCCAACCGCACCGACTGCCAGCCGGTCTTCATCGGGCTGCCGCCGGAGAGGCCCGCCGCTGCGAACGACGCGAGCGCGACAGGAGGCGTCAGGTTTGCGAACATCGCATAGTAGAAGCAGAACAGGTGCGCGGCAAGCTCGGGCTGGCCCAGCTCAACGAGCGCGGGAGCGGCGATGGTCGCGGTGATGAGGTAGGACGGGATAGAGGGCAGGCCCATGCCGAGGATCATACAGGTGATCATGGTGAACACGAGCGTGAGCAGGACGCTGGACTGGCCGATACGAATGATAGCGTGCGCCACGTTGAGCGCAAAGCCCGTCAGGCCGCAGACGCCGACGATGATGCCGACGCAGGCGCAGGCGATGGCCACGGGAACGGTGGACTTGGCGCCCGCGACGAACGCATCACAGATATCCTTGAGGCTCATGCGGCTGATGGGACGCGTTTCCGCGACGATGATGGTAACGATGATCGTCCAGAACGCACTGAAGATGACCGTGCGGCCGCTCCAGATGAGCATATAGAGCAGGAACGCGATGGGGATGAGCAGGTGGCCGCGCTCTTTCATGACCTGAGAAGGCTTGGGCATCTGCTCCTTGGGCAGGCCATTGAGGTTTTCCTTCGTGGCGCGCATCTGCACCTGCACGAGGATGCCCATATAGTAGAGGAGCGCGGGGATGACGGCGGCACGGATGATGACGCCGTACTTGACGCCGAGCGTTTCGGCCATAACGAAGGCGGCAGCGCCCATGATGGGCGGCAGTAGCTGGCCGCCGACAGAGGCGGTGGCCTCGACCGAACCGGCGAATTCCTTGGAATAGCCGGTCTTCTTCATCAGGGGAATGGTGAACGTGCCCGTCGTGACGACGTTTGCAACGGCGGAGCCGTTGATGGAGCCGAGGAAGCCGGAGGCAAGGACCGCGACCTTTGCAGGGCCGCCCTTGGTGTGGCCGGCGAGGGCGTTGGCGATATCGTTGAAGAACTGGCCCATACCGCACTTGTTCATCACTTCACCGAAGATGATGAATAGCACGATGTATGTCGCCGCGACCTTGACGGACGTGCCGTAGATGCCGTAGATATCGGTCGTGAGGTAGGTGACGATGCGGTGCCAATTGTAGCCGCGGTGCATGAAGATACCCGGCAGATACCGGCCGAAGAGGCCGTAGGCTAAGAAGATGATGGACAGGATGCTCAGCGCGGGGCCGCTCAGGCGGCGGGAGCATTCGAGCACGAGCAGAATGAGGATCGTGCCCATGATGATGTCGATCGTCTCGCCCTGAAAGCCCGTGGAGATGAACACCGGGTAGCGGATAAAGACATAGATGGGCATGACTGCAGACAGCGTGAAGAGTATCCAGTCGTACCATGCGACCTTCTTGCGGCTGGACTTTTTGAACGCAGGGTAGAGCAGGAAGCCGATCACGAGGACAAGGCCGACGTGAATGGCGTGGTGCTTGATGTTGACCATCTGGAGAACATGGATGCCGGAGGCATAGGCCAGATGGTAGAGCGTAAAGGCAAGGCAGAGGACGTAGACGAGCTTATTGAGCCAGTCGGCCGTGAACTTGCGGGTGCGGGATTCTTTTTCATATTTCTCCATGATCTCGGCGCCTTTGGCAGCATCGAGCGGAGCAGCGTCGGCAGTTTCCACTGCGGCGTTTTTTTCCAAATCAGTCACGGAAGAGATACCCCCTTGTTGTAATGATCTTGGCCTCGACGCGGCTGGCGTCGGGCAGGGTGCGGAAATCAAATATCTCCGTACCATTGAGCGTGAAGGTCTTCATGTATTTGTTCGAGGTGATCCAGTGGAGCGTGGGGAAGAGGCTGTGGATCTCCTCCATCCAGACAAGACCGCCTTCAATATGGGTAGGCACGTCCATTTCAGCGGGAACGCCCGCACCATATCCGGCAACGGCGATCCTGTCCAGGTCGAATTGCAGGTCATCCGTCACGGTATAAAATTCATACCACGGGATGTGCTCAAAGGAATGCTCGATCTCGAGTGAAAGCTCGTCTCCCGCCCGGATGGGCCAGGATGCGATGCGCGTATTGCTGTCGCGGTCGCGCAGCTCGAGCGCCGTGCCGCTGGGGACAAGGAACGCAAGATACGCGGCGAGCATCATCAGGAGCATCATCGCGAGCGCTGGCAGGCGGGACTTCAGCATCTGTTTCATGTTTTCGTTCTGTGGAAAAGCAGGGTGCGGGCGGGCAAAGCCGCCCGCACCGCTCTTCCCTTCTTTGCTGCTATTGCTTATCGATCGTCAGATGAGAGAGAATAGGAGGCGATCAATCGATATAGCCGTTGTCTTTCCAGAAGGCCTCGGCGCCGGGGTGCAGCGGGAGCTGGATATCATCCACGCCGAAGGTGATGTCGATGTTCTTATCCGCAGCGTTGTGGGAGGCCTTGATGGTGGAGATGTTCTGGAAGATGCCCTCGAGCATGTCGTAGACCATATTGTCGCTCAGGTCCTTACGCACGAGCATGATGTTGTAAACGAACAGGCCCTCAACATCTTCGGTGTTGTTATAAGTATCGGCGGGGATGACGGACTTGGCGTAGTACGGATACTCCTCGACGAGCTTATCGCGGCCCTCGCCGTCGATGGGGACGACGACCATATCATACTGGACGCTCAGATCCATAACGGTCGCGTTGGGGAGACCGGAGGTGACGAACACCGCGTCGCACTGGCCGTTCTTCATGTTGTCGATGGCTTCGCCGTAGGCGAGGTAGTCGGGCTTGATGTCATCATAGGTGATGCCGTAAGCATTGAGGATCATGCGTGCGTTGATCTCCACGCCGGAGTTCGCCGCGCCGACGCCCACGCGCTTGCCGCGCAGGTCTTCCACAGACTTGATGCCCGTGCCCTCGACGGTGACGAGCTGGACGTAGTTGGGCCACAGGCGCATCAGCGCGCGCAGGTCGCTGGCCTCGCCCTTGCCCTCATAGGCGCCGGTGCCGGTGTAGGCCTGCATGACGGCATCCTGCATGGCGATAGCGATCTCGGCGTCGCCGTTTAAGATGTTCTGGATGTTCTGGCCGGTGGCGTTGGTCGCCTCAGCGGAGGTCTGGTAGCCGTACTCCTTGAGGGCGGTGGCAAATGCACCTCCGATGGGGAAGTAGATGCCGGAGGTCGGACCGGTGCCGACGGTGATGAACTCCTTGGCGCGTTCCTCAGCCGTCAGGCCCTTGATCTCGCCGGTCTGCTCGGTGTTGCTGTCGGTATTGCTGTCGTCGGAGTTGTCGGAAGCGGTATCGCCGCAGGCGACGAGCGAGAGCACCATGATCAGTGCCAGCGCGAGGGATAGAAACTTTTTCATCTTCATTTCTCCTTTTCCTAATTCTGTTGGTACTGGTTCAAAAGAGCAGCTCCTGCACTTTTTATATTGTGAATAATATGTGAATTTTTTGACCAATCAATAGCCTTGCGGGGAACTGTTGTTCTCCGCGCGTGAACGGTCCTTTTCGGTGTGTAAACAGGAAAACGCGGGAAGGTTGCGTTTCTCATTGTTTTCTATGAATTTATTTCAATTTTCAGCTATTGAAATGTGAAAAATCCGCTGTTATACTGTAGCATATAAATTCTTAACATGAAGGGGCACACCGCATGCAGAACGATCTGCTCTTTTCCCTCATCCTGAACATCAGTCTGCTCGTGCTGATGGCGACGATATTGACGGAGGTCCGCCCGCTGCGCCTGATGATCAAGCGGCAGGAACGCTCGGTCTATAACCAGCTCTTTTTGGGTCTCATCTTCGGTCTGCTCTCCATTAGCTGCACGTATACGGGCCTTTCGTTCGAGGGCGCGGTCGTCAACACGCGCGTGGTGAGTACCATCGCTGCAGGGCTGGTTGGCGGACCTGTGAGCGGCGTGTGCGCAGGTCTCATGAGCGGCGTGCACCGCTACCTCTACAACCCCGCGGGCTTTACCTCGCTTGCCTGCGGCATCGGCACGTTCGGCTTCGGCGTCATCGGTGCGCTGAGCTACCGCTGGTTTTCCCGCCGGGGGCGGCGCACACTCGACCTGATCCTGCTCACCGTGGGCGCAGAGCTTGTGCAGGCTGCGCTCATCCTACTGCTCTCCAAGCCCTTCTCCGCGGCACTCGCGCTGGAAAAGGCTATCCTGCTGCCGAAGATGCTCGTCAACTCCATCGGTCTTGTCGCCTTCATGCGCATTCTGGACCGGCTGAACCGCGACCTCACCATCGAGCTCGTCGAGCAGCGCGCAGTGGCGCTGCTCATCGCGCAGGAGTGCCTGCCGTACCTGAGAAAGGGCATCCGCGATCACGAGAGCGCACAGCGTGCGGTAAACATCGTGCACGAAAAGCTGCCGCACTTTCAGGTCGCGATGACAAACCGTACACAGGTCTTGGCCGCGAGCGGCTGCGACCTTCCCGCAACGCCTCTGCCAACCGCCGCGCGCGAAGCGATGGCTCACCAAGAAACGGTCGTGATGGAGGTCGCAAAGGGACAGCGCAGCGCTATGCTGGCCGCCCCGCTCGTCACGGACGAGCAGGTCATCGGCGCGCTGCTGCTCATCACACCAACGGGACCGAACCTTGTGCTGGACGCTGACGTGAAGACACTCGAGAGCCTTGCGCAGTTCTTCTCCGTCATGCTGGAGCTCGGTGAGACTGAGCACCAGATCGCACTGCGCAAGCAGGCGGAATTCCGCGCGCTACAATCGCAGATCAACCCTCATTTCCTCTTCAACGCGCTCAACACCATCTCAGCGCTGTGCATGACAGACCCCGACCGCGCGTGCAAGACCATTTTGATCCTCGCCAACTACTTCCGCCAGACGCTCACGATCAACGAACCCTTCGTCCCGCTCGAGCAGGAGATCGCAAACGTCGACAATTACCTCATGCTGACCGAGGCGCGCTTTGAAGGCGCGCTGCACATCGAGTGCGAACTGCCGGACGATCTGCGCGCGCTGCGCCTTCCGCCGCTCATTTTGCAGCCCATCGTGGAAAACGCCGTGCGGCATGGCTTTGTCGCCGTGGAGACCGACGGCGTGGGCCGCGGCTGCGTGCTGCATACGCTCTCAGGCAAGACCTACAGTGACGGTACATCGCTCGGCGAATACGAGGGGAAGCTCTCCGGTCAGGGCTTTTACCGCATCCACAAGACGTGCCTTGTGCACCTCAAATATGTGGAGAGCATCTTCCCATGGAGCAGCAACGGCTTTGCCCTGCGCGTACGCGGGGAAAACACGGTGCTGCCCATCAGCCGCGACCGCGTGCGCGAGCTGCGGCGGCTTTTAGACATCTGAATGCAAGCGGTCCCACCGCGCAAAAATGTGCGGTGGGGCTTTTTTCGCATCAGCAAAGCGTTACGCAGACTTGCCGCGCTTCTTTACCGTTCCTTGGCGCGTTTCTCTCCGCCGCCCCTTGCCAAAGGGGGCTATCATCTGATACAATGGAGAAGTAAAAAGGAGGTCGTTATCCATGGAGGCCACATTGCACGCCCCCGTCTTACCGTCTGCCGGAAAGGGCTGAAGTTTTGATATCCTGCCGCGGCCGCCCACGCCGCAGCACAGCATCGACGCGTTTTTTCGCGCCTGTTTTTTTATCCTCTTCCCGGTTTGGGAAATATAATATTTTTTAAGGACGTGTTATTTTGTTACTCTCGGGGAAAAGTCTGAAACATGACTTCATCCGTTTTGTCTCGGCCACCGTTGCTTCACAGGTGGTCTTCTCCCTCTACTCCATGGTCGACGGGCTCATGGTCTCCATCGGCGTGAACGAATACGCGATGAGCGCCGTCAACCTCGCCATTCCCTTCACCAACGCGCTTTTTTCCATCGCCGTGCTCTTTGCCGTCGGCTCTTCAACGCTCATCGCGATCTTTATCGCGCAGGAAAAGCGGCACGAGGCCGATACCCTCTTTTCGCAGAACTTTGTCACGCTGCTCGTCATCGGCGCGATCATCACCGCGCTGGTGCTGCTCTTTTTAGACCCCTTCGCGCGTCTTCTCGGCGCGGATGACATCACGCTCGACTATGTCAAGCACTATCTCCTCGGCATTGCGCCTTTCAGCGTGTGCTATCTCGTCTCCTACAACCTTGAGGTGCTCGTCAAGACCGACGGCTACCCGCGCTACGCGCTCTTCACGGTCATCGGCGGATGCCTGACGAACTGCGTGCTCGACTATATCGCCATTTTCCACCTCGATATGGGCGTCTTCGGTGCGGCAGTCGCCACGGGCATTTCCCAGCTCGTCACCTGCATCTCCTACTTTATCCACTTTTTCAGCAAAAAGTGCACCTTCCGCCTGCGGAAGTTCCGCTTTGACCCGCAACTCTACGCCCGCATCCTGCCCATTGGCCTTGCCGACGGCGTGACGGAGCTGTGTACGGGTCTGATGATCTTTCTCTTCAACCGCACAGTGCTGCGCTGCATCGGCACGGACGGCGTCGTGACCTACACGGTCATCGCCTATGTGACGACCATCATCATCAACCTCATGGTCGGCATCTCGCAGGGCTCGCAGCCGCTCGTGAGCTATCACTACGGCAAGGAGGACCACGCGGGCTGCCGCAAGCTCCTGCGCTACGCGCTCACGACCGTGAGCGTACTCGCGCCGGTGCTGTTTGTGTTCATTTTCCTCTTCGCCCCCCAGATCGTACGCACCTATCTCTCGCACGCCTCGAGCGAGCTTGTTGAATACTCCATCCACGCCTTCCGCCGCTACAGCATTTCGTATCTGCTCGTCGGCTTCAACATTGTCATCGGCGGATTTTTGACCGCGCTCGAGCGTCCCGTTCCCGCCATCAGCATCTCCGTCGGCCGCGGGCTCGTGCTGCAAAGTGCGGTGCTGCTGACGCTCGCGGCGGTCTTCGGCGGCGAGGCGCTGTGGTACACACCCATTCTCTCCGAGGCAATGTGCCTTATCATGTCCCTCTTCTTCCTGCGCCGCTATCAGCGCGCATATCAAAGCTGACTCCGCCCTCCACGGCGATGAAACGGCCCGGCCTTTCGGCCGGGCCGTAGATCTTTGCTTGCAAATAAAGATGTACGCCGTATAATGGGAAAAAGACTTACCATTCTCAAAGGAGGCATCATGATGAACGCTGCCGATACTGCCCGCACCGCGCTGCGCGCGGATGCGGAGACCATTCTGCGCGGGGCCATCCGCGCGGTGCTGCCGGACGAGGCCGTGCGCCGCGCGCTTACAGATGTGCAGTTCCCCGGCCGGGTATTTCTGGTCGCGGCGGGCAAGGCCGCGTGGCAGATGGCAAATGTCGCTTGTAAAGCGCTGCCCGCGCTCGCAGGTGGCGTGGTCGTGACCAAATACGGCCACGTCAAAGGCGAGATTGACGGCGTCGCCTGCTATGAGGGCGGGCATCCCGTCCCGGATGAGAACGGCCTGCGCGGCACGGCGGCCGCACTAGCGCTGACAGAAGCTCTCCGCGCGGACGATACGGTGCTCTTCCTGCTCTCGGGCGGCGGCAGCGCGCTTTTCGAGCATCCGCTCCTGCCGCTCGCAGAGCTGCAGGACATCACGCATCAGCTCCTTTCCGCGGGCGCAGATATTGTGGAGATCAATACCATGCGCAAGCGGCTCTCACAGGTCAAGGGCGGGCGCTTTGCCGCGCACTGCGCGCCCGCGCGGGTCTTCAGCATCGTGCTGAGCGATATCGTCGGCGACCCGCTCGACATGATCGCCTCCGGCCCCGCGTGTCCCGACCGCTCCACCTGCGCGCAGGCCATCGCGGTCGCGGAAAAGTACCGGCTGCGTCTGTCTCCGCAGGCACAGGCTCTGCTGGCGGTCGAAACGCCGAAAACGCTCGAAAACGTGACGACCAATATCACCGGCAGCGTGCGCGCACTCTGCGCGGCCGCCGAAAAAGAGTGCCGCGCGCTCGGCTATGAGCCGTTTTTGCTCACCGACTGCCTCACCTGCGAGACGCGGGAGGCGGGCAGCTTTCTCGCCTCCGTCGCGCGCACGCACGTCTCTTCCAAGCGGCCGCTCGCCTTCCTCGCAGGCGGGGAGACGGTTGTGCACCTGCGGGGAACGGGCAAGGGCGGGCGCAATCAGGAGCTCGCGCTTTCCGCCGCGCTCGGCATCGAGGGGCTTTGCAATGCGCTCGTCGCCTCCGCCGGGTCAGACGGCACGGATGGCCCGACCGACGCGGCTGGCGGCATCGTCGACGGCGGCACGGCGGCGGAAATGCGCCTGCACGGCGCTGACCCCGCGCGTGCGCTCGCGGACAACGACTCCTATCACGCCTTGAAGTCCGCCGGCTCGCTCTTTTTCACGGGTCCCACGGGAACGAACGTCAACGACGTCGCGCTCGTGCTGATACGGGCGGAATAATATCTCCAAGCATTTCATTTTCGCATGAAGTCATTTGTATCCCACATTTGCATTTTATCCAAACTCTTTCCTCTTTCCGTATGTCAGGACTGTTTTCTTCGCTGAAACCCGCCCGCCGCGGACAAAACCGTATTGACAACAGCGGAACAATGGTCTATTGTACACACATCATTCGTCAAATGCTTTGAGCAGGACACGACTTCCCC
>ENA-OUQM01001404-OUQM01001404.1-human-gut-metagenome-genome-assembly--contig:-NODE-1404-length-13051-cov-7.263158_pt1 | contig 13051 bp, 7 predicted proteins | sample MGYA00237949_ERZ548830 | MGnify/ENA primary metagenome ERZ548830 (study PRJEB26490, sample SAMN05194706) | human gut metagenome | biome: terrestrial biome; feature: human-associated habitat; material...
ATGAGCCAGCGAGTTGCGGTGTGCGGCGAGGTTAAGTTTGGAAACGAGCCGCAGCGAAAGCGAGCCTTTAAGATGGCGAGTGAGTCGCACGCTGCAGACGCGAAGCCGGGTGAGCTATCCTGGGGCAGGCTGAAGCGGGGGTAAGACCCCGTGGAGGGCCGAACCCACTTCGGTTGAAAACGGAGGGGATGACCCCAGGATAGGGGTGAAAGGCCAATCAAACCCGGAGATATCTCGTTCTCCCCGAAATAGCTTTAGGGCTAGCCTCGGCCGTTAACCCGCGGTGGTAGAGCCACCGGATCGACGAGGGGGCTTCACCGCCTACCGACTCGAACCGAACTCCGAATGCCGCGGGTCGAGAGGCCGGGAGTCAGAGGGCGTGGGCTAAGCTGCGCGCTCGAGAGGGAAACAGCCCAGACCGCCCGCTAAGGTCCCCAAGTCATCGCTGAGTGGCAAAGGATGTGCGTCTGCCCAGACAACCAGGATGTTGGCTTAGAAGCAGCCATGCATTTAAAGAGTGCGTAACAGCTCACTGGTCGAGTGGACATGCGCCGACAATTCACGGGGCTCAAGCATGATACCGAAGCAGCGGACTGATATTTTTCAGTGGTAGGGGAGCTTTCTTATCTGGGTCGAAGCTGTGTGGCAACGCATGGTGGACTGGTAAGAAGTGAGAATGCTGGCATGAGTAACGAGAGTGAGGCGAGAAACCTCACCGCCGTAAGCCTAAGGGTTCCTGGGCAAGGCTAATCCTCCCAGGGTCAGTCGGGAGCTAAGACGAGGCCGACAGGCGTAGTCGATGGACAACAGGTTGATATTCCTGTACCACCACGAATCGTTATGACGATGGGGTGACGGAGAAGGATAGCTGGGCGGGGTTCTGGACGTCCCCGTGAAAGCGTGTAGGGTGCGCATGCAGGTAAATCCGCAAGCGCGTATGCCTGAGACGTGAGACGAAGCTCTAAGTGAAGTCAGTGATTCCCTGCTTCCAAGAAAAACCTCTAAGCAGATATCGTGGTGCCCGTACCAAAACCGACACAGGTAGGCGGGTAGAGTATACCAAGGCGATCGGGAGAACTATGGTTAAGGAACTCGGCATAATGACTCCGTAACTTCGGGAGAAGGAGTGCCGCTCATGGGTGATAGGGCATGCCCCTAGAAGCCTAGGGCGGTCGCAGTGAAACGGCCCAAGCGACTGTTTATCAAAAACACAGGACTCTGCTAAGTCGCAAGACGATGTATAGGGTCTGACGCCTGCCCGGTGCTGGAAGGTTACGTGGATGGGTTAGCTCATTAGAGCGAAGCTCTGAAACTAAGCCCCAGTAAACGGCGGCCGTAACTATAACGGTCCTAAGGTAGCGAAATTCCTTGTCGGGTAAGTTCCGACCTGCACGAATGGCGTAACGATTTGGGCGCTGTCTCAACCATAGACCCGGTGAAATTGTATTATTCGTGAAGATGCGAATTACCCACGGAAGGACGGAAAGACCCCGTGAACCTTCACTACAGCTTGACATTGATCATTGGTTCTGTGTGTAGAGGATAGGTGGGAGACCGTGAAGCACGAGCGCCAGCTCGTGTGGAGTCATCCTTGGAATACCACCCTCACAGTATTGGTGATCTAACGCGGCGCCGTTATCCGGGTCGCGGACCGTGTCAGGTGGGTAGTTTGACTGGGGCGGTCGCCTCCTAAAAGGTAACGGAGGCGTACGTAAGGTTTGCTCAGAACGGTTGGCAATCGTTCGTAGAGTACAAGAGTATAAGCAAGCTTGACTGCGAGACCTACAAGTCGAGCAGAGACGAAAGTCGGTTCTAGTGATCCGGCGGCTCAGAGTGGAATGGCCGTCGCTCAACGGATAAAAGGTACTCCGGGGATAACAGGCTGATCTTGCCCAAGAGTCCACATCGACGGCAAGGTTTGGCACCTCGATGTCGGCTCATCGCATCCTGGGGCTGGAGCAGGTCCCAAGGGTACGGCTGTTCGCCGTTTAAAGCGGTACGCGAGCTGGGTTCAGAACGTCGTGAGACAGTTCGGTCCCTATCCTCCGCGGGCGTAAGAGAATTGAGAAGAGCTGCCCCTAGTACGAGAGGACCGGGGTGGACGAACCTCTGGTGTCGCAGTTGTTGACCAACAGCATAGCTGCTTAGCTACGTTCGGATCGGATAACCGCTGAAAGCATCTAAGTGGGAAGCCGACTTCAAGATGAGTTCTCTTTTTGGTAAGACCCCTTGTAGACTACGAGGTCGATAGGCTGCAGCTGCAAGCGTTGCAAGGCGTTCAGGCGAGCAGTACTAATTGGTCGAGCTCTTTATCTCTTCTATTCTTGATCGTATGCGATCCAAACCCCTGCGCTATACAACCTTCAAGGTAGCCAAAGGATCAGTCATGCAAGCGAATGCCTTGCATGAGCGGAACCATAGAGAGGGGGATCACCCGATCCCATTCCGAACTCGGTAGTTAAGCCCCTCTTCGCCGAAAGTACTGCGGTGTAGTCCGTGGGAGGATAGGGCGTTCTGCTCATGCAGGGCATTTACTAAAAGGTCACCTTTTATAGTAAATGTCTTGCATGGGCGATTGGCGCAGCGGGAGCGCAGCTGCCTTACAAGCAGAAGGTCACAGGTTCAAATCCTGTATCGCCCACCATGAAACTCAAAACCAGACTTCGTCTGGTTTTTCTTTTTGTCTTTGGCGGGTTGGTTCAATTTATTCTCATGAAGAATTGAACATTTCATAATGAATCTCGTCTTTCTTCCGCAAATTACTGGTACTATGGTACAAAATTGAACTCAAGTTCAATTTGAACAAGATAACGTCTAGGTATTCCTGATCATGCATGTTAGGACTGCTTTGACCGCGTAAGCGATTTGAAGTTCTTCTATACGCTGTGCATCTTTAGCTTGCGCGCGTGATCGAAAGAGCTGCGCTACAGGAAAGCGCCTGAAGAGGAACTTGTCAGGATCGAGTAAGACTCCAGCAAGGAGGAAGAAGTGCAAGAAGGATTCTCAGCCCGCCTGAAGAATGCGATGGCTGCTAAGGGGTTCAAGCAATCAGATCTGATCCGTGAGGCTGCTGTTCGTGGTGCTAAGTTGGGAAAGAGCCAGGTTAGTCAGTATGTGAGCGGGAAAACGCTTCCACGCAAAGATGTGTTAGAGTTGCTTGCTTCCATATTGAAGATCGATCAATCACTGCTTTCCGGTGAAACAACCACCTCAAGTTCTGAAGGCGATCTTCCTCCTAAAGAACGAGCAGATCGTAACGATGAAACCAGCGCAAACAAAACTACGGATCATGAGGGGAGCGATACCGCAATGGTACGCGAATTCAAGAAATCAAAGAAGCTCGATAATGTTCTCTATGACGTACGTGGTCCTGTTCTCGAAGAGGCTGAGCGCATGGAAACGATGGGGGCGTCGATCCTCAAGCTCAATATCGGCAATCCTGCTCCGTTCGGTTTTCGTACCCCTGATGAGGTCGTCTTTGACATGAGCAGGCAGCTGGTGGATAGCGAGGGTTATTCCGCGGCAAAAGGTTTGTTCTCTGCACGCAAGGCGATCATGCAGTATGCGCAGATCAAGCAGATCCCTAATGTGACCATAGATGATATCTACACCGGCAATGGCGTGAGCGAGTTGATCAATCTGAGCATGCTGGCACTTCTTGATGCGGGGGACGAAGTGCTCTTGCCCTCACCGGATTATCCGCTGTGGACCGCCTGCGTGACGCTTGCTGGCGGAACGCCCGTGCATTATATTTGCGACGAACAGGCAGAATGGTATCCCGATATCGATGATATCAAGAAGAAGGTCACTCCGCGTACCAAGGCGATCGTCATCATCAATCCCAATAACCCTACCGGTGCGCTCTATCCGCGCGAAGTGCTCGAAGAGATCGTTGAAGTTGCGCGTCAGAACAATTTGATCATCTTCTCTGATGAGATCTATGATCGCTTGGTCATGGATGGACTTGAGCATATCTCCATCGCTTCGATGGCGCCCGATCTGTTCTGCGTGACGTTCAGCGGTTTGTCAAAGTCACACATGATCGCAGGATATCGTATCGGATGGATGGTGCTGTCGGGTAATAAGAAGCTCGCGCACGATTACATTTTGGGTCTGAATATGCTCAGCAATATGCGCATGTGCTCGAATGTACCCGCGCAATCGATCGTGCAGACGGCCCTCGGCGGACATCAGTCGGTCAATGATTACATCCGACCCGGTGGGCGTGTGTATGAGCAACGCGATTTCATCTACAATGCGCTCAATAGCATCCCTGGCGTAACTGCGGTAAAACCGAAAGCAGGGTTCTACATCTTCCCGAAGCTCGATACGAAGCGTTTCAACATCACCAATGATGAGCAGTTCGCCTTCGATCTATTGCATCAGAAGAAGATCCTTCTTTCGCATGGCGGCGCCTTCAATTGGCACACGCCTGATCATTTCCGTGTGGTGTTCTTGCCGCGCATCGAAGTGCTCTCGGATGCGGTGAACAAGCTGGAGGATTTCCTCTCGACCTATCGCCAAAAATAGACTGCCCGGCCAAGAGGTAGAGTCGTTTCAGCAGCGAAACTCATCGTTGATGCGAGAGCGGTAGCGCCTCAAAAGAGCAGCTTCAACCAAGCCGTCAAGGATTGCTTGGAGAGGACTATAGTGGCGCCTGCTGTCAGCTGCCTAAAGCCAGAATTAGTCTTCGATCAAACGGAAGAAGATCGTGCGTACGTTCGAGCCATCTGCGGCGTTACCCGTGCGCTTTTCGAAGAGCTTAAGCGATTCAACGAAGGGAACGAATTTCTTGAAACCGAAATTGCGGGTATCGAAATCGTTGAAGCGGCGTGACACGAGGCTTGCCAGATAAGACGCAGGGATCCAGCCTTCGTCATCGCTATATTCTTCGATGATATTGATGAGCGCATCGGTCACATCGATGATATCGGTTCCATCGCTATAGACTGCTGGCTCTTCTGCTTGCGTTTCCACGGGCAGAATAGCCTCATTCGTGCTGCCTTTGCCTGAAGAGCTTGGGGCGTCCAGGCGCTCAGTACGCGCCTGCTTGCGACGATCGGATGAGTCAGTAGTGCTTGTCTGGTCTTGCTTGGTCCGTTCGGGCGCAGCGTTCGTACGTTTGCGCGCGCGAGGGTTCGACTTGCTCGTCTCGCGTTTGTGGCTCTCTTCGAGAACATCGAGATACACGAATTTATTGCAGGCCGAGATGAAGGCACGCGGTGTCTTCTGTTCGCCCATGCCAAGAACGAAGATATCGGATTCACGCAAGCGCGTGGCGAGTCGCGTGAAATCGCTATCAGAGGAAACGATGCAGAAGGCATCAAGATCGTTCTGGTAGAGCAGATCCATCGCATCGATGATGAGCGCCGAGTCGGATGAGTTCTTGCCCGTGGTATTGCTGAACTGCTGGATCGGCTGGATGGCGTGATCGAGCAGCTCCTTCTTCCAGGGGCCGAGCTGGGTTGACATCCAGTTGCCATAGATTCGTTTGTAGATAACGTTGCCGAGGCTTGATGCTTCTTGAAGGATGGTGTGAGCGTACTTGTGCGAGATATTCTCGGCATCGATCAGTACGGCGATTTTCATGTCTTTTTTCATAGGTACCTTTGCTATAAAGCGCATCGAAAACGGGTCCGCTGCGCTGGAGTTCTTAGACTAAGTTCAATGATAAACCAGAAGTGCTCTTTGAAGCGGGTATCAGTAAATGAACATAGCATCACCGAAAGAGAGCAGGCGATACTTGCGTTTGATGGCGTGTCGATAGGCTTTCATGATGTTATCGCGCGAGGAGAAGGCAGAAACGAGCATCATGAGCGTCGAGCGCGGAACGTGGAAATTCGTGATGAGTGCATCGACCACATTGAAGGTATAGCCAGGGAAGATGAACAGGTTGGTGGTTTGGCGCTCACGCGCGACCAGCTCGTTCGCTTCGTTATCCCAGGCACTTTCGAGGCTGCGAACGCTCGTGGTGCCAACTGCGATCACGCGCCCGCCCTTTTCCTTCGTGCGTTTGATCGCGTCGACCGTCTTTTGAGGCACGCTGTAGTATTCGGTGTGCATGTGGTGTTCGTGAGGGTCTTCGGTCTCCACTACACGGAAGGTGTCGAGCCCTACTTCGAGGTGCACCGTTTCGAAACCCACCCCCTTCTCCTTGAGCCGTTCGATGAGCTCAGGGGTGAAATGAAGTCCTGCCGTGGGGGCAGCAGCGCTCTTCTCTTCGCGTGAGAATACGGTTTGATAGAGCTCTTCGTCGCCTTGATAGTTCTTGATGTAAGGCGGCAGCGGAGTATGACCGATCTGGTGAAGGGCTTCGTCGAGCGAATCGAGAGGGGTGGTGAGACGGACAAGACGTTCGCCCTTTTGTGCATCTTCGATCCAATCGAGGACTTCGGCTTGCATGATGACCGGACTATCGGAAGCAGAAGCGGGGTCATTGCTGTAAGCAGAAGGGGAATCGTTCTGTTCGCAGGTAAAATCGATGATCGCGCCAGGCTTAAGGCGGCGACCAGGCTTGACGAGCGCTTCCCATATCGCGCTCGTGTTCGTCTTCTCTTCGATATCGAAGCGTTCGCGGAGCAAGAGCACTTCAGCAGCGCCGCCGGTTTCATGCTTGTTCCCGAGCAAACGCGCAGGGATCACACGCGTTTCGTTCGCAACGAGTAGGTCACCCGGCTTCAAGTAGTCGTAGATATCGCGGAAGATGCGATCCTGCAGGCTGCCATTCTCGCGCTTCATCACGAGCATCTTACAGCCGTCGCGCGTGGGGTGAGGGGTTTGCGCGATGAGTTCCTGAGGTAGATCGTAGTCGAAATCTGACGTGGTGAGGGAGCGAAGCTTCGCTTGTTTCTCTTCGGCCTTCTTCTGCTTGCGCTGCCGAGCGCGTTCGGCACGTTCTTCAGCTGCTTCTGCGTTTGACCAATGGCAGCCGCAGAAGTTCTGACGATACATCTCCAGCTCACGACTCTTTTGCGTCGCAGCAGGATAGTAGGGGCGATAGTCCGTGAAGAGCACCACAAGTTCTGGATAGGGGGCAGCTGCTTGATTGAGCATCTCTTCGATGAGCTGCGTATATTGATAGGGGCTTACGGAAAGCGTGGTGCCGATGGCATCGTAGCCACCTTCGGCTGCCATCTGGGCAAGTTCATCGAAACGGAAGCGATAGCATGCTTGGCAGCGCAGTGCGCGATCGTCTCCCTCGTGCCAGTGTTGGGCGATGAGTGTATTCCACTGCTTGGGATCATAAACGCCTTCAACGACTTCGATGCCTTTATTATCTGCCCAGGCCAAAAGCGTATCGAGACGCTTCTTGTATTCATGTGAATCGTCGATATTCGAGTTGAGATAGGCGATGGTGATATCGTGCCCTTGCTCGAGAAGCAGGCGCGCTGGCTCGATCGAGCAGGGTCCGCAGCATGCATGAAGCAATACTTTCATGGGATATTTCTCTCCTTTGAGTCATGCTTATACTAACATTGAATGAAATGAAAAGACGCGTTCTGTCTTGAGGAGAGCGGCGAAGGTATAGAGGTGTTTCGGCAAGGATCGGCTTGCTTGCGCACCCCCGAAGACACCGCTTCGCTTCTCTGCTGCTCATGCAGAAAAGGAGTCGTGATGACAACGCAAGAACTGAGACGCTACAAGACGATCTTCTTCGATCTGGACGGAACCCTTCTGCCGATCGACATGGATACGTTTCTCAGAGAATACTTTTCCAAGCTGAAGGCCTTTGCCGATGCGCGCGGCTATGACGGGGAGAAGATCCTCTTCGCGGTGAATAAGGGCGTGAAGGCTATGCTCGAGGAGGATGCACGCGCGAACGATCTTTGCTTTTGGGAGACGTTCGAAGCGTTGAGCGGGTTTACGCGTGCGGAGTTCGAGCCGCTGCTCATGGAGTTCTACGAGAACGATTTCGATGAGATCGGCGAAACGGTCACGCCGAATCCAGCAGCAGCGCGCACGGTTGCGACGCTCAAGGAGAAAGGCTACCAGCTCTTTCTTACCACTATGCCGCTCTTTCCGGCTATTGCGGTGGAGGCGCGTCTTCGTTGGGCGGGCATCGATGATGCGAGCGTGTTCGATCGCATCACTACCTACGACAATTCTCATGCGGCAAAGCCTCAACTCGCTTACTACGAAGAGAACATCGCGCTTGCGGCAGGAGAGCCAGATGAGATCTTGATGGTAGGGAACAACACGCGTGAAGACCTGGCGTGTTGCGAGCTTGGAGCAGACGGATATCTGGTGACCGATTGGCTGCTCGACCCGATCGATTTCGATTACCGTGCGATGAAGCACGGTTCGCTCGAAGACTTGCTCGATTTCGTTACTGCCTTGCCGGAGTGTTCATAATGGCGCTCTTCGATTACACGCTCGAAGCTACGAGCGGCCACGCACGTGCGGGCAGCTTTGAAACGGCGCATGGCATCGTGAAAACGCCGCTGTTCATGCCCGTTGGAACAAGTGCAACGGTAAAGGGCATTCGCCCCGAGACGCTCCATGAGATCGGCGCGCAGATCATCCTGGCGAACACGTACCATCTTTCGCTTCGGCCTGGTGCGGATCTTGTCGAAGAGGCGGGCGGGCTTCATTCGTTCATGAACTATTCCGGTCCTATCCTCACCGATAGCGGCGGGTTCCAGGTTTTTTCGCTCGCCGATACGCTGAAGCTCGATGAAGATGGGCTCATATTCAAATCGATCTACGATGGGTCGAAGATTCGCTGGACTCCCGAATCGAACATGGAGATCCAACAAAAGCTGGGGGCGGATATCGTCATGCAGCTCGATCAATGTACGCCCTATCCTGCGGAGTACGACTTCGTCGATCATGCCGTTGAGCTTTCAGCCAATTGGGCGCGTCGTTGTCTGGCTGCCCATACGCGCAGCGACCAGACGCTTTTCGGTATCGTGCAGGGCGGCATGGAGCTCGATCTGCGCATGAAGTCGATCGAGTTGCTCACTGCGATCAATGACGAATCGATCGCGAATGGCCATAAGGGCTTCGGCGGGTTTGGCATCGGTGGCTATTCGGTTGGTGAAGAACACGAGGTCATGTTCGAGACCCTTGGTGCGGTTGCGCAGAGCCTTCCCGAGAACAAGCCGCGCTACCTGATGGGAGTGGGCAACCCCACCACGCTCGTCAAAGCAGTAGGTGTTGGCGTTGATATGTTCGATTGCGTATTGCCAACGCGCACCGCACGTATGGGCACGGCCTTCTCTTCCTCTGGGCGCATGAATATGCGCAATGCGAAGTACACGCACGATTTTGGACCGCTCGATCCTCAGTGCTCCTGTCCTACCTGCAAGAATCATAGTCGAGCGTATATTCGCCACCTGGTCAAACAGAACGAGATGCTCGGAGCGATCCTGCTTTCGATACATAATCTTCACTTCTTGATCCAGCTGATGAATCGAGCGCGCGATGCGGTCATTGCCGGTTGTTATGATGAGTTTTTGAACGATTGGATGAATTCGCCCGCAGCGCAAGACTATTAAGCGGTTCGCCGTGAAAAAGCGCGTCATCTTTGGTAATCTTAAGAGTCGGTAATAAGAAGGTCACTCAAGGTCGTTCGATAGCGTATTTGAGCATCATCTTCGCTGATGATGCCTTAGAGCGTATCGCAGACAAGGATAGGTAATGACGCAAGGCGATAGCAAACGAGATTCATCGAACAAAGAGCTCGAGAAGAAGCGCAAGCAGGCTGCGAAAGCGGCTGCACGTTCGCACAAAGAGCGAGAAAAGAAAGCCAAGAAGAAGGAAAAAGCTGAACGCGTACGCGAGAAGAGCCGTTCTGCGGCTATTCAAGCAACGCTCGGCAACAACAAGAAGAACAAGCGCCGCCAGTCCAACACCACGCGAAGGAATATCTGGCTGCTCATTTTGACCACGGTGCTGATCATCGCCTCGGTGGTCATGTTCACCCCGCCTTCGGAGAAGATCAACCAAGGTCTTGATATCCGCGGTGGTCTTTCGGTGGTCTTGAGCGCTCAGAGCACCGATGGGGAAGAGGTTACCCCTGAAGAGATGGAATCGTCCCGACAGGTCATCGAGTCGCGCGTCAATGCGCTCGGTGCTTCGGAGGCTACGGTCCAAGTTCAAGGAAATAATCAGATCCTCGTCCAGATTCCGGGTCTTTCCGATACGGAGCGCGCGCTTGCGACCATTGGCAAGACCGGTAAGCTGGAGTTCGCCCGTGCTGATTCATTCACTAATGAAGCAGACAGGCAGGCTATCGCGCAGGATAATTACGTTGCGCATGAGGCATATCGTGATGCTTTCGGTAATACCTTCATCGGGCAGAACACGCAGTACCGCCCCGTAGAACCTGGTACCTATACGCCGCTCATCACAGGCGAGAACATCGAACGCGTTACGGTTGGCAAAGCATCCGAAACGGGTACGGATTATGCTGTCAATATCAAGCTCGATGCAGAAGGCACGGAGAAGTTCGCTGAAGCTACGCGAGAACTTGCACCCGATAAGGGCAAGATCGTCATCGTGCTCGATAACGAGATCCAATCTGCACCTGCAGTTCAAGCAGAGATCCCAACGGGCGATGTGCAGATTACGGGCGGTTACTCCCTTGAAGATGCTCAAGCGCTCGCAACTGTGCTCGAGAGTGGCTCGTTGCCCGTGAGCTTCCATTATGAGCAGAGCCAGGTGGTTGGTCCTACGCTTGGTCAAGATGCGCTCATGAGCGGTTTGCTCGTTGCCATCATCGGCCTTCTGGTGGTTATGGTCTATCTGCTGTTCTTCTACAAGGGACTGGGTATTCTGACTGCGGCAGCTATCACCATCTTTGCAGTCCTTTATTTGGGCTTGCTTGCAACCCTTTCGGCATTCGGATTCTTCTCGCTCTCGCTTGCTGGTGTTGCCGGTATCGTTCTTACGATCGGTCTTGCAGCGGACTCGTCCATTCTTACCCTCGAACGCTTCCGTGAGGAAATACGTATGGGTCGCAGCGTGCGCGCAGCATCGATCACGGGCGTGAAGCATGCGATCCAGACCTCGATCGACGCAGACTTGGTCACGCTCGTTTCGGCGTTGACCCTGTTCTTCCTTGCCTCTGCCTCGGTCAAGGGCTTCGGTCTTACGCTTTCGCTAGGTATCTTCTGTGACATCCTCGTGCTGCTCATCTTCAAGGCGCCAATGATCCGCTTGCTCGCTCCGCGCGTGATCGCGCAACATCCGAAGTTCTGGGATGTTCAGGATGCAGAAACTGCATCAGAAGCTTATCAGGGGCTTGCTGATGCTGAAGGCGTCAGCGTTGAAGAGGCTGAGACAGGCGAGGCGATGGATCGCAGCATCGCCCTTACGTATGCGAAACGCGCAGGAGAGGTTGCCGTCAAGGCGCGCGAAAAGGTCGAAGCGCTCAAAGGCAGGTTCATCAAGCATGATATTGGCTTCATGGGAGTTCGTAAGATCTTGCTGTCTGTTTCGGCAGTGCTGATCGTTCTTTCGCTGGCGCTTATTGGCATTCGTGGCATCAACTTCGGTATCGAATTCGTTGGTGGTACGTCGATCAACTTCCATGGAACGGGCGAAGTGACCATCGACCAGATGCGTGATGCGTTCGCTACTGCAGGTGAACCAGAAGCGGTGGTTCAGACAACTAACACCGATGGCCAAGACGGCTTCCTTGTTCGTACCACCACTACTTCAGCTGAAGATGCGGCTGAAACAGCGAATGATGTTGCGCAACAGCTAAGCATTCCTACCGACAGTTTCGAGGTGACCACGATCGGTCCTGACTGGGGTGCAGGAGTTATCCAATCATCGCTCATCGCGTTTTTCGTTTCGTTATTGCTGATCATCCTCTATATCGCGATCAGATTCGAGTACAAGATGGGATTGATGGCAGTCGTTGCGTTGCTTCACGACCTCGTTATCGTGATCGGAGCCTATGCGCTCTTCGGGCGCGAATTCACCCCGAATGCAGTTGCAGCATTGCTCACGATCTTGGGTTATTCGCTTTACGACACCGTTGTTGTGTTCCACCGTATCGTCGATAACATGAAAGAGTCGCGTGTTCGTTGTACCTTCATGACGATGGCGAACCATTCGATCAATCAGGTGTTGATCCGAACCATCAACACCACGCTCACCTCGCTCATCCCTGTTCTTGCGATGCTCTTCTTCGGTGGAGAAACGCTCAAAGACTTTGCGTTCGCGATGGCAGTCGGTTTGATCGCTGGCTCCTATTCGTCGATCGCGGTCGCAACACCGCTGTATGCGATGTGGAAGTCGCATGAGCCTAAGTACAAGAAGCTGATCAAGCGCTTCGGCGATTCGATCGGTCAGTTCTCTTACACGTCGGGTCTCGCAGTCGCAACGAGCGCTGCGGGTGCCGATGGTGCTGAGGTGGCTGTGGATGGTGTCGATCTTGAGAACGATGCCCAATCAACACAAGCTGCGAAGAAGCAAGCCAAACCTGCGGCTAAGCAGGAGAGCAAGCCTATCCGCTACAAGAGAAAGAAAAAAGAATGAGACAAGCATCTGATCCTGATTTCGCTCCTCCCGTAGAGGAGGGGATGATCTACGCCTTTCAGGATGAGAAGGGCGAAACGGTGAATCTTGAGTTCTTGGGCCTGATCCTTCATAACGATCGCCGTTACGGCTTCTTCGTGCCAGATGCTGAACATGATGAAGTGCCAGGCGAGGTCATGATCCTTGAGGTTACCGCGCTCGATGAAGACGATCAGCCAGAAGCCTTCGAACTGCTGGTTGATGAAGCGATCGCTGCTGAGGTCTACGAGAAGTTCAAGCGTATCACCGCAGGGATGTATGACTTTTCCGAGTAAGTTCATTTTCTCTTAGCAATAATTGAACCACGAATTCATGCTGAACAAGCTCTCTCACGAGGGCTTGTTCATTTTTGATCCTTTTCGCTTCCGTTTACTCTTTTCCTTTTACTTCGTAACCTGTTCGAAGCATTTGCTGTTCTACAATGCAAAAGCGCTTTAGTTAAGAAAAGTATTTGAACTTTCCTGTAGGTTCAATTTCTGTCTAGGCGTGCAATTTCGTTTCATCATAGGTGGGCGACCGGAAG
>ENA-OUQM01001425-OUQM01001425.1-human-gut-metagenome-genome-assembly--contig:-NODE-1425-length-12874-cov-8.910055_pt1 | contig 12874 bp, 8 predicted proteins | sample MGYA00237949_ERZ548830 | MGnify/ENA primary metagenome ERZ548830 (study PRJEB26490, sample SAMN05194706) | human gut metagenome | biome: terrestrial biome; feature: human-associated habitat; material...
GCCCTGATGCACATTGGGCCCGATGAGCAGCAGGCTGCTCTGGGTCAGGCTGCCGCCGCTCTTGTGCATGGAGACCGAGGCCATATCGGCCCCCGCAGCCATAGCGGAAACGGGCAGGCCGTTGCCAAAGTAGAAGTGGGTGCCGTGGGCCTCGTCGGCCAGGCAGAGCATCCCGGCCTCGTGGGCCATCTTCACGATGGCGCGCAGGGAGTTGCCGTGAGCGGCGATCAGAACGGTCTTGCCAGCCTTCAGCTCCGGCTCGATGTCGGACTTGAAGTACGGCTCAACGCGCTTGACCACGTCGGCCAGGCATTCGGCTTCCGGAACCGGATCGCCGGTGTAGCGCGGATCATTGTTCTGCGCGTACTCGTCGTTCGGATCGATCTCCGGCGGCGGAGTGGCGTAGGAACGGCGCCACAGCATGAACTTCTCGTCACCGTACTCCTGACGGATCTCGGTCTTGTTCTTGCCCTGCAGAGCGCCGTAGTGACGCTCGTTCAGACGCCAGCTGCGCTTGACCGGAATCCACAGACGATCTGCCTCATCCAGAGCCACGTTGGCGGTGTTGATGGCACGACGCAGCATCGAGGTGAAAACGATATCCGGAAGGACGTTCTTCTCCTTGAGCAGGCGGCCGCCGTTCTTGGCTTCCTCGACACCCTGCTCGGTCAGCGGGACGTCGACCCAGCCGGTGAACTGATTGGTTTTATTCCATGCGCTCTGTCCATGACGGAGCAGTACTAGTTTGTAAGTCATACCTGCCAGTCTACCGCCTAGCACGCCCAACACAACCGTCGATGACGATTATTTGGTTACGTTCATGCAACAATTTTCATTCTGTTGCATGCCGTTTGCATCATCAGGCAATCGCCGGTGCTCAATGACGAAATCGTAAATGCAGGATGCAGCTACGCCATGAAACCGGCCTGACAGGCATTGAGCACGAACGCGCCGGCTGCGACCAACGAGGTCATCGAGCACAATGGCAACGCCCGACGCCACTGGTCATGCCGGACGGCCGCGACGGCACGAGTAGCAATCGCCACACACCCTGCGATGGATACGAACGCCGCAAGGCTCATCCAATCGGCGTTTCCCCACGACCAGTCACCGCATATGCCATATTCCGTGCATGAACGGTCGCGATCCACCTCCGCAGGCAGCTTTATGAGCAGATCCAGAAGTTTGGCATACACCGATAATGGCATGGCGAAAACCACCGTCAGACCAGCAGCCCATCCCAGCGCACGCATGCACCAGCATTTGCCCTTCCCACTGCCGATGCGCACCATCAGCGTGCGCTTGCCGTGCGCGGCGTCATCTTCGAGATCGCGCAGGTTATTCACCATCATGACGCTGACGGACAGCAGGCCGCAGATCACCGAACCGGCCACCCCCGTCACGGTGATCGACCCGCTTAGCGCATACTGCGTGCCGAGGGCTGGAACCAACCCGAAGAATACGAATGCCGCAAGTTCGCCCAGACCCCGATATCCGTAAGGATGCCGACCGTTGGTATATCCCCAGGCCGCCACCAGACAGGTTGCGCCAAGCGCTATCAGCCACCAGCGACCAGTTATGACGACAGCGACCAGTCCGGCGGCACAGGCGGCTAAAGCAGCGACCGCGGCAGCCAGCAACACGTGACTGGGATCCACTCCGGAAGCGACCAACCGCCGAGGTCCCGCGGCGTCACTGCCTCGTCGGGCGTCCGTGCCGCGTACACCATCGGCATAATCGTTGAGATAATTCACAGCAATCTGCAGACCGACCGCCACCACGGCGCACAACATCGCAACGACCGCAAACCACGGCCGAGAAAACGCACAATACCCCAGCACATCACCAGCATCATGCTCTTCCAGCAATCTTCCCGGAAAAGCTGGGCACGACCGCAGGCCACCCAAAGCCTCCCACCGCCAACTGGCGGCAACGCCGACCAGAACCGGGGCAAGACCCAGCGGCAGCGTTTGAGGGCGAGCGCCACGAATCCAAATCGTCATTCCCATGAACGCCATTCTAGAATCACACTCACGATTCGCCTTCCAACCGCCTACCCGCATTCCAGATTCACAACCTGACCATACTCATTGATATTTCGTCTGTTTCCAGAAATCGACACAATACCGGAGAATGCCCCAGAACGTCACTCATGCGAAATATCATGAAACCCGTGGGATTTCTTTTTTGAAAACATGGAGAGCTTCAATCGCACCCTGCGATTCAGCATCCTCACGCCCATGTATTCTGCGGTAGGCAAGCTGGGTGGTACGAAAGGGATACGGGAAAAAGGGCATTCGCGAACGAATGCCCCAAATCTGCGACCAGGTCACAACACTACAGGTCGCAGATTATTCTTGCCGTGCACTGACAAGAAGTCCGATACGGCGCAAAGCCTTCCGGCCTTACAGACCTGCCTGCTCTGCCACAAAATCACCGAGAGCCGGCATAACCATTTCGCGATGCTTCACATTGCCGAAACCATGGTCGCCATCCTCGATGACCTTGAGCTGCATATTTTCGCCATACACATCCTCGTACCGACGAATATAGTCAACAGGAATGAAATCCTTGGTGCCATGGATGGCAAGCACCTTACCGCGATATCCGCAAGCCATGCCGTAAGGATCGGTACGACCCGCATCCTCCACCATGGCCGGTCCCATGGCAACACCCATAAAGTCAAGATAGCCTTGCTCTTCGATGGCAGACAGAGGCTTACCCTGAATATGCCCACCGGCAATCTCATCAACATACGAAGTGGCCGTAGAACACAGAGCGATCGACTTGGGCTGCCCAGGCACCTTCGGTGCCAACAGCGTGCAAATCACCGCGCCAAGGCTCAGTCCAGCGAAATGCAGATTATCCGGATCGCAGCCGCTCATATGACGAGCCTGCTCCACTACCTGCAAGGCGTCTTCGACATCGCCACTAACGGTGGTATCGAAGAAAGTACCATCACTTTCGCCATGACCAGCACGATCGTAAGTAACGACCACGAGACCACGAGAAGCAAGTTCTCGCGCCATTTGCACGACAAATCCGGAAAAGTCGATGCGATTGCCCCCGAAGCCATGAAAAAGCACCGCCACCGGCGAATGTCCGTCTTCCGAAAAACCTTCCGGCAGATAACGGGTACCTCGTAACGTCAAAGAAGTACCGTCGGCACGTTCCACTGTGAAAACAGCAGGTTCCATAACACTCATGATGATTTCCTTATTGGTTTGTAAAACGAATGTTCCGGGCTTCGAACGGAAAAGGGAATTGGGATCAAACCGTTTCGAAGCCCGAAGCGCGATACGCAGGGTGCGTTTACTCAGCAACGACCTGATTACGGACTGCGAGTTCCTCACGAATAGTGCCGATCTGATCATCGACCTTGTACAGCAGCATCAGCACAGTGCCGATAACGCAGCAGGCGATCGGAATCCACACGAAGTTGATGTTGATGGCGTTCAGAGCTTGCGCCGTCTGCTCTTGATTAGGCACAAAACCGTTGATTTCCAGCACAAAACTGGAGAGCCAGCCGGCGATGCCCGCACCACAGGTAACACCGATGGCCGCGCAGGAAGTAATCAAGCCCTGGCTACGCACACCGGTCTTCCATTCGCCATAGTCAACCACATCGGCCAACATCACGAAGCCCATGCTTTGACCAGTCTGGAACAATGCCGAAACCGCCATGGATACGAAGATCAGCGGAATGGACATGATCTTGGCACCAACGTACAGACCAAGCAGACCAATAATGCCGAATCCGAAGAACATGATGGCGATATTGCGGTTCTTCATCTTCTTGGCGAAGAACGGAGCAAGAATCATACCGGCAATCATGCCAGCCGAATTGATGCCATTAGCCAAAGAGGAAAGAGTTTCGTTGCCGACGTTGTACTTGAAGAAGTACACGATGGACGAGGCCTTGGTTACCACACCAATGAACATGACAAGGTTGAGGGTGACAAGAATCCACCATGGCCCATTGTGCAGCATGGCCACGAAACTCTTGATGAACGGCGGCTCCTTCTCCTTAGGGGTAAACACACGTTCACGCGTATTGGCAAAAGTCAGCAGCAACAGACCCACGCAGATCACGCCATAGATGATCATGGTGACGGTAAAGCCCAACTGCTGATTGCCACCACCGATCAGGTTGACCAACGGCAGAGTAAGCATACCAGAGGCAATCACGCCGATCTGACCGCCGACATTACGGAAAGCATTTGCATTGACACGTTCCTGGGCGTTGGTGGTGAGGTTCGGCAGCAGCGCGGTGCACGGCGTGGTCACCGTGACGGCGAGGAAATTCATCATGATGTACGTTACGTACACATAAATCATCTTGATTACGCCGCCGAAGTTCGGCACCGAAAACGCCATGACACCTATGATGGCAAATGGCGCACCGAACCATAGGAACCATGGACGCACCTTGCCCCACTTGGTATGCGTTTTATCAATAAGCGCACCCACCACCGGACCTGCAATCGCGTCAAGCACACGCACCACCAGGAACAGCGTACCGACAGACAGCAGGCTAATGCCGGCCACGTCGGTGTAATAGAACATCATGTACGTGGTGACCACGTTGAACACCAGATTGTACGCGCAATCCGACGCTCCATAGCTGAGCTTCTCCTTAAGGGAGAGCTTAACGTTCGCGTTGTCCACAACAACTCCTTTGTCGAGAATCCCGAACAGCCCGTGCAATACGAGCCATCATGCCATTCGCAGCAACGCGATGACAATGCTTCTTATCCCTGACGGCCGATTCGCACCTGCGCTCATTGCGTATATTGCATTTTCGCCGTCTGATGTCAGAGTAGAGAAAATGAAATGCAAATTCTTGAGATGATAAGGAAATTTCTTTCTTGCAAATGTCAATATACAGCAGATAAACAGCAATTATCATGCACTCCAACACAATGATTACACTGCATAGCAATCATTAGAAGAAATTTCTCTACTATACTGCTATCATGACACTGTCTTCATCGCAAACCAATATGCGTACCGCCAGTCAACGACCGAAGCTGTCGCACATCGCCAAACTTGCGAACACCACGCCATCCACCGTCTCCAAAGTCATCAATGGACGTTCCGGAGTCTCCGACGAAACACGGCAACGCATTGAAGCGCTGCTCAAAGACATGGAATACAGCAAACCGCCAGTCAAACACGCGCTGTCCACAACCATCATGTTGGTGCTCGAATCCATGGACAACCCATGGGTGCTCGACATCATGCAAGGAGCCACCGACACCGCCGTCAAACGAAGCATGACCGTGACCATCTGCGCGAAAAACGCCTCCGATGGCATCCTCAACGACACCTACCGGCAAGCAATCCGCCGAGCCAGACCCAAAGCAGTGATTTTCGACAACGCCTACGTGCCAATGCGAGATCGAACGCTTTGCCAAGAACTTGGAGCTCGATATGCGGTAGTCGACCCATCCGGAACACCATGCAAAGATTGCATGGACGTGCGCATCGACAATTGGACAGGCGGATTCGAAATCGGCAGCCATCTTATTAACTTAGGACACCGCCAATTCGCGGCAATTACCGGCCCAATGTCCACCACCTGCTACCCCGCCAGATTGGCTGGATTTCGTGCGGCACTAGCACAGCATGACATCGTTCTCAATGACACTCAAGTGCGCGAAGGCGACTACTGGTCGGAAAATGCACGCTTGCACGCGCTTGATCTACTGCAGCAAAAGAATCGTCCAACTGCAGTATTTGCCTGTAGCGATACGCAGGCATTCGGCATATATGACGCGGCACATCAGTTGGGACTGTCGATTCCCGAAGATCTGTCCGTCACCGGATTCGACGACATCAACAGCGCACGGCATCTCGGACCGCCATTGACCACCATGCGGCAGCCACTGGCGGAAATGACCCGAGCAACACTTGCCACATTACTATCCAAACATCAGTCCGAAGACGCGCAGCGCACGCTATTGTTTCCACCAACGCTTAGGTCAGTTTACAAGGAACTACACGCAGACCACGAAACGGGGGCTGCTGACAACAAATAAAGGCTGAATATCAAGCACCGGGGAAGTGCGAGATATTCAGCCTGTTTTGTTGTCTGGGGTTTCCAAAGGGGCTTGCCCCTTGGCACACGACTTTGCTTGCAAAGTGTAGTGTGTTATACGCTCTGTCGGCGTTGCTGCGAAAATGCGGTTGCCACCAGGGAGGGCAAGGGCATTTGAAACGGCAGGAAAACAGGGCTGTGATTGCGTGGCGTGGAGCCGCAAGCGCAGGACTGGTTTCATCAGCAGACAGGGCGTATATGAAAGCCCCGTCCCTCGTCCTATGCCGGACTATGGGACAAAGTGTCCCAGTCGGATAGCCACACCCACGAAAAAGCGGACGGACTTTCTTCTCAAAATCGGAATGGGCGGGAAAGCCATTTTAGGGCTTTCCCGCCTTGATTACCCATCAGCAAAGACGGGCGGGACTGTCAACGGCGGCGCATGAAATGCGCCGTTCATCTTGACCGTTGACTGGCTCGGCTGGCTTTGCTATTTCTCCGATAAATTAGGAGTTGTTGTAAGTTATTCTTTGGCTAATTCAACTAGGAAATCATTTATAGCCCATTCATTATCACTTATCCAATTATCAAGAGGAGAAAAATCTCTATTTTCTTTTTGAAGGTTGATTGTAAAATGAAGTTGGACACCTAAGAAAAAATCCATAGTGATTTTCCCCACATGGTAGAATGAAGTTTGCACACAACTTCTTCCAAGGGAGGGCAATCACTATGGACTGCCAAGATTATATCACAGAATCGGTAGAACGCAAGAAGGGACAGCACTTACAGCGAGAGGAACGAGGCGCGATCCAGCATCTCAAGAACGCAGGCTACACGAACAGAGCCATTGCCAGAGCAATCGGATGTTCACCAACCACCGTTGGAAACGAGCTAAAGCGCGGCACACCGCCCCGAAAGAGCAGCAAGGGCAGGAAGCCCGGATACTCGGCAAGGCGTGGAGAAGCGGTCTACAAGGCGAACAGAAAGCGTTCTCGGAAACCACACCGAATCTGTCACTGCACTCGTTTCATTCGCTGGATAATGGAACAGGTCAAAGAACACAAGTGGTCTTTGGATGCCTGCGTCGGATATGCTCGTCTGCACAAGCTGTTTTCAGCAGAGGAGATGGTCTGCACCCACACGCTTTACAATGAGGTCTGGGCAGGCAGCCTTGACTTGTCTGTGACAGAACTGCCCGAAGCCATGAAACGCAAGCAGCACAAGGATTCCAAGCCCCGTGAACACAAGAAGAACTTCGGCACAGACATTTCTCAGAGGCCTGAGATCGCAGCTCTGCGCATCGAGGAAGGTCATTGGGAGGGTGACACCGTGGTCGGCAAGAGGGGCAGTAAGGAGGCTGTTGTCCTCTCCCTGTTGGAGAAGAAAACGGAGAACTATATTGCCATTCGGATTCCCGGCAAGGATGCAGACTCCGTTCTGAACGCCATGCGGTCACTCAGGGAAGGATTCGGAGAAAAGTTCTCACAGGTCTTCAAGACCATTACCGTGGACAACGGCTCGGAGTTCTCTGCGTTCAGTCAGGTCGAGAACTGGGGCTGTGCAGTCTACTTTGCGCATCCCTACACCTCGTGGGAACGTCCCCAAAACGAACGTCACAACGGGCTGTTTCGAGCCTTCGTTCCGAAGGGCGTGTCCATTGAGGCTTTCTCTGCTGAGTATATCTTGGCTGCAGCTGATGAATTGAACGGACGGCCTCGCAAGAAGCTTGGCTACCGCACCCCGGAGGAGCTGTTTGACGAGTTCCTCGACTCTGTTTACGCAGCCGAAGGCTGCGGCAGCATCGCCCAGGACGGAAGCCAGCGGCTTCCATCCTGACCGACGCTCTGATTCACTAAGTTCTACCGTGCAGGTGTCCAACTTACACTTGCAATTTGCGAAAGGAATTTTCCGAAGGTTTGAGCGGATATTTTCTCTGCTTTTTTAAATTTCCATCTGGCGGCGCAGCTTGACGAGGATTTTCCGCTTCCTGTCGTTGATGGTTTTCTGCGGCACCGCGATCATCGCGGAAAGTTCCCGCTCGCTTTTGCCGTTCCAGAACAGCTCATGGATCAGCAGTCGTTCCTTCACGGTCAAGGTCTGCAGAGCCGCGTGGAGTTCACGTTCCTGCTCGGCCCGCATCAGCTCATCCACGAAATCCCGGCAGACGTCCAGCCGGAATTCGATGTTCACGCCGTCCTCCTGAAACCGCTCCAGAGAATATTCGTTGTCCATGACGAGGCTCCGCCGATACCGCTCGGCCTCGCGCTCTTGGTGGTAGGCGCGGTAGACGGCCTCGCTGACCTCCACACGCTGGTGTTTTACTACGATGGTATATTTTTTGTTCTCTGACATTTTCTTGTCCTCCTTAATTTCGTTGCTTGGGGCGAAAACGAAGGACGAGCGGCGGACTACGGCATCTTCTTTCTGGCTTTTTAGCGCAAAAAAGAACGTCTGCAACAGCTACATAGCCGTTGCAAGCGTTCTTCTTTCGTTCGTATTTTACATGTTCTACAAGTTCGTCATTACAGCCGCAAAGGGCTGTTGCAGAAACCGGAATTTTTTTGACTGGCCACCATCCAGCCTGTTTTTATTTTCTGCGGTTAAGTGTCGCTGCTACGAATGAGCAGCGGCGCACCGGAAGTCCAGCGCATAAAAATACCCTCCAAATCCAAAAACAGAACTTGGAGGGTATTTTCCGAGAACGCAAAATAGCTCGCCAAAGAACTGTTTTTTTCTTTCGCGAGGTGCTTTTGTATAAATTGTGGCCTCGAATGTTATTCTAATTTACGCCATTCATCTTATATTCAGATTGGTTTCACAAACTTATCATTTTGTGTTCACCTGCCAATGTAACTTGACAAGCGTGGCGTCAGGGGCTATAATAAAACAAATTTGTGATAAGGAGTTAAATAATCGAATGCGGCAAGGTATTCTTAAATAACAATCAATTGAATGATGAAGGTCAGTTTGTAGCCTTATTAGTTTTATAAGGTTTATTTGCTGTACCTTATTTAAGAATACTTTCATATTTGCGTTAAAGCCGCTATTGGATTTACTATATTCCTGACGGCCTTTATCGTTATGCCTTTGTGGCGTTATGGTTCCCCTGTGTTGAAAGTATTTTTAACACAGGGGATTTTTGTATCATAACGACGATTCGGAGGCAAATTATGAAAACAATTAATATAGGCATAATGGCTCATGTTGATGCCGGAAAAACCACATTGACAGAGAGTATGTTATACACAAGCGGCGCTGTTGAAAAAGCTGGCCGCGTTGACAGAGGCACTGCTGTTACAGATTCCATGATGCTGGAAAAGCAACGCGGCATTACCATCCAGACCTCTGTTGTGTCCTTTTATTGGGGCGATACCAAAGTGAATTTGCTCGACACTCCGGGACACATGGATTTTTTTGCAGAGGTTGAACGTTCTTTAAGTATATTGGACGGCGCGGTTTTGCTGATCTCTGCAAAAGACGGAATACAGGCACAGACAAGAATTTTGTTCGAGGCAATTAAAAAGCTGCAGATTCCGGCTCTTGTCTTTATCAACAAAATAGACCAGCCAGGCATTGAACTGGAGCCACTTTATACGGAAATTAAAGAAAAGCTGGCCCCTAACATTCTTGTAATGCAAGATGTTTCTATTGGCAGAACTGTGCAATTAAACAGTATGGATATGTTTGGGAGTTCCTTTATCGATACAATCATTGAAGCCGACGAGGCATTAACTGAAAAGTATGTTTTAGATCAGCCGGTTAAACTTGACGATATTATAAGCAGCAGAGAGCAAAGCATGAAAAATGGAACTCTGCTTCCAATTTATCATGGCAGTGCGCTGGGTAATATAGGCACAAAAGAACTGATGGATGCTCTTATAAAAGAATTTTCTCCATTACCTGCCCTTACATCAGTAGCTCCCTGTGCCTTGGTTTATAAAATTGAGCAGGACGACCTGCTGAACAAACATACCTATCTGCGGGTTTTCGGAGGATTGCTGCAGACGAGGGATGTAGTAACTGTTGCCGACAGAGACGAGACGATCAAAATAAAGAAATTAGAAATCCCTCAATCAGGTGGAATCGCTGTTGTCGAACAGGTTGAATGTGGAGATATTGCTATTATCCCGAATGAAAACGGATTCAAAATTGGTGATACCATTGGCGAAGTACCTGAAAAATATTTACCCGCGCAGACTGTCCACCCGATGATGCAGGCCAGCATTTCTCCGTGCGACCCTGATGAGCGCGGTTCCCTTTTAGAAGCACTTTCTGAATTGGCGCAATCTGATCCTTTACTGCAGTATAGGCTAGATTCAAGGAGCAGTGATATCGTCGTTGGTTTTCTTGGGCAGGTTCAAATGGAAGTTGTGTGTGCGTTATTGGAAAATCGCTATCATATTCCTGTTCAAATTGGGGATTTGACAACGATTTATAAAGAGCGTCCTCTTAAAAAAGCAGAGTATACCGTCCATATCGAGGTTCCCCCTAATCCTTTTTGGGCCTCTATTGGTCTTTCCATTGAGCCGCTCCCAATTGGTTCCGGGCTATGTTTGGAAAGTAAAGTATCCTATGGATATTTAAACAGGTCTTTTCAAAACGCTGTTGCGGATGGCATTAAATATGGTTGTGAACAAGGGCTGTTCGGCTGGGAGGTAACCGATTTAAAGGTGTGCTTTGAGTATGGCCTGTATTACAGCCCGGTCAGCACGCCAGCGGACTTTCGCCATTTAGCCCCGCTCGTTTTTGAACAGGTATTAAAAAGGGCTGGCACGGAGCTATTGGAACCACGATTGGATTTCCAGCTTTTTGTTCCGCAGGACTCTGACGCCCGTGCTTATAATGACTTAAATAAGTATCAGGCTGTAATTGATTCGATTGAAACAAGGCACAGTGAAATCGTAGTATCGGGCAGCATTCCCGCCCGTACAGCACCGCGCTATAAAAAGCAGCTTTCCCAATTTACAAATGGCAGAGGTATGTTTTTGACGGAACCCTCCGGCTACCAGCCTAATGTTGGAAAACCAGTCTATCAGGCAAGAAAACCAGATGCCAGATTGGACAAAACACGTTATCTATTTGAAAAGGCATTTGGTTGATTGTAAAATGAAGTTGGACACCTAAGAAAAAATCCATAGTGATTTTCCCCACATGGTAGAATGAAGTTTGCACACAACTTCTTCCAAGGGAGGGCAATCACTATGGACTGCCAAGATTATATCACAGAATCGGTAGAACGCAAGAAGGGACAGCACTTACAGCGAGAGGAACGAGGCGCGATCCAGCATCTCAAGAACGCAGGCTACACGAACAGAGCCATTGCCAGAGCAATCGGATGTTCACCAACCACCGTTGGAAACGAGCTAAAGCGCGGCACACCGCCCCGAAAGAGCAGCAAGGGCAGGAAGCCCGGATACTCGGCAAGGCGTGGAGAAGCGGTCTACAAGGCGAACAGAAAGCGTTCTCGGAAACCACACCGAATCTGTCACTGCACTCGTTTCATTCGCTGGATAATGGAACAGGTCAAAGAACACAAGTGGTCTTTGGATGCCTGCGTCGGATATGCTCGTCTGCACAAGCTGTTTTCAGCAGAGGAGATGGTCTGCACCCACACGCTTTACAATGAGGTCTGGGCAGGCAGCCTTGACTTGTCTGTGACAGAACTGCCCGAAGCCATGAAACGCAAGCAGCACAAGGATTCCAAGCCCCGTGAACACAAGAAGAACTTCGGCACAGACATTTCTCAGAGGCCTGAGATCGCAGCTCTGCGCATCGAGGAAGGTCATTGGGAGGGTGACACCGTGGTCGGCAAGAGGGGCAGTAAGGAGGCTGTTGTCCTCTCCCTGTTGGAGAAGAAAACGGAGAACTATATTGCCATTCGGATTCCCGGCAAGGATGCAGACTCCGTTCTGAACGCCATGCGGTCACTCAGGGAAGGATTCGGAGAAAAGTTCTCACAGGTCTTCAAGACCATTACCGTGGACAACGGCTCGGAGTTCTCTGCGTTCAGTCAGGTCGAGAACTGGGGCTGTGCAGTCTACTTTGCGCATCCCTACACCTCGTGGGAACGTCCCCAAAACGAACGTCACAACGGGCTGTTTCGAGCCTTCGTTCCGAAGGGCGTGTCCATTGAGGCTTTCTCTGCTGAGTATATCTTGGCTGCAGCTGATGAATTGAACGGACGGCCTCGCAAGAAGCTTGGCTACCGCACCCCGGAGGAGCTGTTTGACGAGTTCCTCGACTCTGTTTACGCAGCCGAAGGCTGCGGCAGCATCGCCCAGGACGGAAGCCAGCGGCTTCCATCCTGACCGACGCTCTGATTCACTAAGTTCTACCGTGCAGGTGTCCAACTTACACTTGCAATTTGCGTTTTCTTTTTGAATATGGATTCCACTAATACATTTCTTGCACACTTCGTGGCGAGCATACTGTTTCATATTTTTTTCTAAGAAATTCAATTCATCTGTGTCTTTTGTTTCGTAGTAGGATTCAACTCCATCTCGAAGTGAACAATCACGCCAATTTGACAGTTCAACAAATATAAAAGTATTTTCAACTTTTGGCAAAGAACTATTTTGACTGATTAAAAAAATGTATAAGTCAATCAACGCATTTTCCCTATCATAGGTGTCTGTGTTCTCTAATGCCATTATTAAGGAATTTAACTTATCCGCCATTTGTATTCACTCCAATTCCGATTTGTCGTTCTTTATTTCCTCCCCCGCTGTGGGTTCGGATTTTTCAGCAAGTCCGACTTCTGTGCAATCTTTTTCAGCCACTTCTTTTCTTCCTCGGACAGCTTCTTCAAATTCAATTTAAGCCGCTTACAGATAA
>ENA-OUQM01001428-OUQM01001428.1-human-gut-metagenome-genome-assembly--contig:-NODE-1428-length-12860-cov-4.772355_pt1 | contig 12860 bp, 8 predicted proteins | sample MGYA00237949_ERZ548830 | MGnify/ENA primary metagenome ERZ548830 (study PRJEB26490, sample SAMN05194706) | human gut metagenome | biome: terrestrial biome; feature: human-associated habitat; material...
AAAAATAGTCAATTAGAAGCGTCTAATATTATTATGGGATGTATGCGTCTGAATTCATTAAGTGTAAAAGAGGCACAAAGGCATATTGAAACTGCTGTGGAGGCAGGAATTAATATGTTTGATCATGCGGATATATACGGAGGCGGAGAGTGTGAGGAGTTATTTGCCCGGGCTGTGGATATGCGGGGCTCCTTCAGAGATAAAATTATTCTGCAGAGCAAGTGTTCCATTCGAAATGGGTACTATGACTTTTCAAAGGAATATATTTTAGAGTCGGTTGATGGTATTTTAAAAAGACTTAATACAGAGTATTTGGATATACTTTTGTTACACAGACCGGATACTTTGATGGAACCAGAAGAAACTGCAGAAGCGATCTCTATATTGAAGAGGACAGGAAAGGTTCGTTATTTTGGTGTGTCTAATCAGAATGCAATGCAGATAGAATTGCTGCAAAAGTATTGTGAGGAACGGATTATGTTTAATCAGATGCAGCTGAGTCTGGTTCATACACCTCTTATAGACAGTGGAATGACAGTGAATATGCAGGTAGATCAGGGAATTGACCGTGTGCTTGGAACATTAGAGTATTGCAGGCTTCGTGATATTACAATCCAGGCATGGTCGCCGTTTCAGAGAGGATTTTTTGAAGGGGCATTTCTAGGCGATATGCAGCATTATGAGCGATTAAATCAGATGATTGACCGCTTGGCAGAAAAGTATCAGGTTACACCTGCAGCGATAGCGGTTTCTTGGATTACAAGGCATCCGGCTGATATTCAGGTGATTTTAGGAACAACCAAAGACAGAAGGCTTCTAGAAAGTGCAGAGGGATCAGAGATTCCGCTTACCAGGGAAGAATGGTATGGTTTGTATCGTGAAGCCGGGAATATGATTCCATAAATAATGTGTTTTTGAGGCACGGAAGGGCAGGAAGGGAGATCATCCCGTTGACTGAGAGCCGTCTTGACTGAAAATGGCGGGCATGATAAAATCCTGTCTTTGAGACAGTTTCAGAAAAGTAAAATCGCTGTAACATCAGTAAATATGCTGGTTACAGCGATTTTTTTGTATCGTTTCAGACTATAGTATTTTATTCTCTGCCTTTACTTTTTTTCTGAATTGTTTTCATTTGCCCTTTTGTAATAAATTTGAAGTCCGTGTTAAAACTGCATACTATATAATACGATGGAATAACCCCGAAAATTTGACAAAAAATGCAGGTAAATCAATACCTGCGACTACTTTTTCAAATATTCAACTGTCAAACTCCCGTGTCAAACTCCCGTTTACAACATCACCATTCTATCCGAAAAATCTCTAATATGCAAGCGAAAATTTTACAGTTACTTGTACATATTTTTAAAATATTATATAATTCTAGTTAAATGATGGCTGCAGAGGGCGCAGCACAGAGAAGGAGGACTTTGGGATGAAGAGAATAGGTATGCTGACCAGCGGCGGTGACTGTCAGGCACTGAATGCAGCGATGAGAGGCGTGGCAAAGGTGCTTTATAACAGCACGGAAGACGTTGAAATCTATGGCTTTCAGGACGGTTATCAGGGACTGATCTACGGAAAGTTCCGGCTGATGACCTATGACGATTTTTCGGGTATTCTGACAAAGGGCGGCACAATCCTTGGCAGCAGCCGTACTCCTTACAAGCTGATCCGTGAGCCCGGTGCAGACGGTGTCGACAAAGTGGCGGCGATGAAACAGACCTATTATAAGCTGCAGCTGGACTGCCTGGTAATCCTCGGCGGCAACGGCACACATAAGACAGCGAACCTGCTGCGTCAGGAAGGCCTGAACATTGTAACGCTGCCCAAGACCATCGACAACGACCTCTGGGGAACGGATATGACCTTTGGCTTCCAGAGCGCGGTCAACATTGCAACAGACGCGCTGGATTGCATCCATACGACGGCGGCATCCCATGGACGCGTATTTATCGTAGAAGTTATGGGACACAAGGTTGGATGGCTGACCTTAAATGCCGGTATCGCGGGCGGCGCGGACATCATTCTGGTTCCGGAAATTCCTTACGATATCGACAAGATTGTGGAAAAAATCAACGAACGGCATAACCGCGGCAGCAGATTTACAATTCTGGCAGTTGCAGAGGGCGCGATCTCCAAAGAGGACGCCAAGCTGTCGAAAAAAGAATATAAGAAAAAACTGGAAAACTACAAATATCCTTCGGTTTCCTACGAGATCGCAGAGCAGATTCAGGAAAAGAGCGGCATGGAGGTTCGAGTAACCGTGCCCGGACATACCCAGAGAGGCGGAAGCCCCTGTGCCTATGACCGCGTATTCGCCAGCCGGCTCGGATCAGAAGCAGGCAGGATGATTCTTGACGGGGAATACGGCTTTATGGTGGGCTACAAGCACCGCGAAATCGTCAAGGTTCCGCTGGAAGAGGTAGCAGGTAAGTTAAAAATGCTCGATCCCAACGCATCCATCGTCAGAGAGGCGAAGATGATGGGCATCAGCTTCGGAGATTAAAAGACAACGGACGGCGCCGCGTACATTGCGTGACGCCGTCTGCTTTGCGGAGAACATAAGGAGGTTCGTCCATGTCCTACACGGCGATGTATCGACGGTTCCGTCCGACTACCTTTGAAGAGGTCAAGGGACAGGATGCGATTGTCACAACACTGAAAAACCAGATCCGGTCGGATCGTATCGGTCATGCCTATTTATTCTGCGGTACAAGAGGTACCGGTAAAACGAGTATTGCGAAGCTTTTTGCAAAAAGTGTCAATTGCGAGCATCCCGTGGACGGAAGCCCCTGCGGAGAATGCGCATCCTGTAAGGCGATTGCAGAAGGCAGAAGCATGAATGTGATAGAAATAGACGCAGCGTCTAATAACGGCGTCGATAATATTCGTGAAATCGTGAATGAAGTGGCATATTCCCCGACAGAAGGAAAATACCGCGTTTATATCATCGACGAGGTTCATATGCTTTCTGCGGGAGCGTTCAACGCACTGTTAAAAACCCTGGAGGAGCCGCCGTCCTACGTCATCTTTATTCTGGCGACGACGGAAGCCAATAAAATTCCGGTTACGATTTTGTCCCGCTGTCAGCGTTATGATTTCAAGCGCCTGACGGTCGAACAGATCGAAGAGCGCATGAAGGAAGCCCTTGCCGCGGCGGGCGAAGAACTGCCGATCGAGGAAAAGGCGTTAAAATACCTTGCAAAATCCGCAGACGGTGCGATGCGTGATGCCTGGAGCCTTCTGGATCAGTGCCTCGCGTTCCATTTCGGACACGAGCTGACCTACGATATGGTGCTGGACGTGCTGGGCGCGGTGGATACGTCAGTGTTCAGCAAACTGTTGCGCTGCGTGATTGCGCGGGATGTGGCGGGCTGTATCGGTGTGCTGGAAGAGATCGTGCTGCAGGGACGGGATATGAGCCAGTTTGTTTCCGATTTTACCTGGTATCTGCGCAACCTCCTGCTGGTGAAAACTTCCGGGGATTCTTGTGAAGAAGTGATTGACATATCCAGTGAGAATCTGGCAAGATTGAAAGAAGAAGCGCAGCAGATCGAAGTAGACGCGATCATGCGGGATATCCGGTGCTTTTCGGAGCTGTCCGGTAGGATTCGCTATGCGGGTCAGAAACGTGTCCTGATTGAAATGGCGCTGATTCGGCTGTGCAGGCCGGAGATGGAGACGAACGAAGATACACTTCTGGAACGGATTCGAAAGCTGGAACAGACGGTGGAACAGATCGAAAGCGGCTCGATTGCAGTCGCAGCGGTGCCGATAGGACAGCCCGCAGTGCAGGCAGCAGCGCCGGTCAGAAAGGCAGAGCTGCCCAAGGCAGTTCCCGAGGAAATCAAAGAAATCGTAGCCAAGTGGCCACGGGTTGCAGGAAGTGCACAGCAGCCGATGAAGTCGTATCTCAAAAATGCGCGCTTAAGCCTTGGCGGTGACAATCGGCTGCTGCTTGTGGTGGAAGACGGACTGGCGTCCGATTATTTTACCAAAGAACCGGCAAATAAGGGCGCACTGGAACAACTGTTGGCGGAGCTGACGGGCAAGCAGATCGAGGTTGAAGTCCGCAGCGTGCGCAGCAAACAGGAAATGGAAAGTTCTTATGTAGACCTGACAAGGGTCATTCATATGGACATAGAAGAAGAGTAACAAACAGAAAGGATGCAATAAAATGGCAAAGAGAGGCGGTTTTCCGGGCGGCATGGGTATGCCCGGCAACATGAATAACCTGATGAAGCAGGCACAGCGCATGCAGCGTCAGATGGAAGAAGGACAGAAGGAACTCGAGGTGAAAGAGTTCTCTGCAAAATCCGGCGGCGGCGCGGTTGAGGCTGTCGTAAACGGCAAAAAGGAGCTGGTAAAGCTGACCATTTCCGAAGAAGCAGTAGATCCGGAAGATGTGGAAATGCTGCAGGATATGATCGTTGCGGCTGTGAATGAAGCGATGAAGCAGGCGGACGAAGCGAGCCAGGAGCTGATGGGTAAAATGACAGGCGGACTCGGCGGAGGCTTCCCGTTCTGATATGGATCTTTACAGCGGCTATATCAACAAACTCATTGACGAGCTTTCGGGGCTTCCCGGAATTGGCAGTAAATCTGCGCAGCGTCTGGCGTTTCACCTGATCGGGCTTCCGGAAGCAAAGGTGAACAGGATTGCAAATGCGATGATACAGGCTCGTCAGAATGTTCGCTATTGTAAGGAATGCTTTACCCTGACCGATAACGAGCTTTGCCCGATCTGTGCCAACGCAGAGCGGGACCATTCGACGATTATGGTTGTGGAGAACAGCCGGGATCTGGCTGCCTACGAAAAAACCGGAAAATATAAAGGAGTCTATCATGTGCTGCACGGGGCGATTTCCCCGATGCTGGGCGTGGGACCCCATGATATCAAATTAAAAGAGCTGATGGAGCGCCTGAGTAGAGAACCGGAGGTAAAAGAAGTCATTATCGCAACCAACTCCAGCCTTGAGGGTGAGACGACGGCGATGTACATCGGCAAGCTGATTAAACCCACCGGAATCCGCGTGACGAGAATCGCGAGTGGCGTACCGGTAGGCGGCGATCTGGAATACATTGATGAAGTAACACTGCTTCGTGCGCTGGAGGGGCGTACCGAGCTGTAACAGACAAAATTTTCAGACGAAAGGGATGGACGAACCTATGAAAAAAGAGTTATTTGGGAAAGTAAACGGCAGAGAGGTGTATTTGTATACACTGGAAAACAGTCATGGTATGAAGGTGACGGTCAGCAGCTTCGGTGCGCTGATCATCCGCATCTGGGCACCGGATCATAACGGTAATTTTGCAGACGTTGCACTCGGTTATGACAGGCTGGAGCAATATCTGGAAAACGGTAAATTTTATGGTGCAGTCGTTGCGCCGAATGCGAACCGGATCGGCGGTGCAAAATTCACCCTCGAAGGAAAAACCTACGAGCTGTCTGTCAACGACAATGGCAATAACCTGCACAGTCACAGAGCTCTGGGTGGGCATAAGCGGATCTGGGATGCCGAAGAAAAAGAAAACGGCATTTTATTCACGATGTCTATGAAAGATGGGGAACTTGGCTTTAGCGGAAACAGGGACTTTTCGGTTCTGTATGAGCTGACGGAGGAGAACGGACTGCGCATTACCTATGATGTGGTAAGCGATGCAGATACGATTCTTAACCTGACAAACCATTGTTATTTCAATCTGGATGGACACGGTGCCGGACAGATTACCGACCATGAGCTGCAGTTGTTTTCTCATGCGTATACTCCGGCCGATGCAAAAGCGATTCCGAATGGAGATATTTTACGCGTAGAAGGTACACCGATGGACTTCACAGAGCCGCATCTGATCGGCGAACGGATCGATGCAGACTTTGACCAGCTTAAAATGGCAGGCGGATATGACCATAACTGGGTTCTGGACAATTACACCGGGCAGGTTCGTAAAATTGCAGTTGTCAAGAGCTCTGATAAATCCCGCATAATGGAGGTTTATACAGATCTTCCGGGCGTTCAGTTCTATTCGGGCAACTCCAGGGATCTTGAAGACGTAAAGGATGGGAAAACCTACGGCTACAGAGCGGGCCTGGCACTGGAAACCCAGTTCTATCCGGATACACCGAATAAACCACAGTTCCCTTCTTCGGTATTCGGACCTGACAGACCGTATCACACCGTAACAGAATATCGGTTTGTATAACACTGTCCAAGCAGGACATAGAAAAACCGGCAGCAGCGAAGCGATCAAAGCTTTGCTGTCTGCCGGTTTTTATTCATGACAATAGAATGTTGCCGTCTTTGCTTCCCTTATCTTTTGCAGGTCAGAGTCTCGTCCCCGCCAACGCCTTTACAAAGCTTTTCTCCTCGGATCCATGCTTCATCCATGCACAGATATTTAATACGCTTACGATAGCCCCACGCATAAGCGACATGAATCCTGCCATCTTTTCCCTGAATCAGGCAGGGATATTCGTAACGGCGGTTGTTGACGTCGTTCCACGGACCGATAAAGCCCTCGCCGTGCTCGATGATACGCCGCCAGGGCCAGCTTTTTCCTCCGTCCTCGGAAATGGCGAGTACGACAGGACAGCGCTGGTCGGGCCAGACGGTGCGCTCGGGCTCGTCATTGAAGGCGACGTCATTGTATACAACGCAGACTGCGCCGCTTTGAAGACGGATTGCGGTAATGCTTGCGTTGTTGTTGCGCAGCACAGTAGGCTCCGGCACGCTCCAGGTCTCGCCGTTATCATGGGATTCCGAACGGTAAATATGGTCAGCAGAGCGGCTGCGCAGCAGGCAGATCAGATTTCCGGGAGAAAGCTCCACGATATTGCCGTGTACGCGCCCGCGGCTGCCGGGCATCATGACGCTGCGCCAGGTTTTGCCTTGGTCGTCTGAAAGCTGCAGGACGGTGTAATCGTCTCCCATGCAGGAATCGTTGATCGCACAGCGGAAATTGTTGAAAATAAAACGTCCGTTGGACAGAATCTGAATCTTTTGCCGGCAGAACGAGCCGGGAGCGGAAAACATTGTCTCGGTCGCCTCCCAGGTGTGCCCGTTATCGCGGGAAATTTTCCGGCGGATTTCAGCAGTTCCCTGTAAATTGTCAGAGGTTGGATTGTTGGGATCACGGGAAACCTGTGCGGTATACATCAGCCAGATTTCTCCGTTTGGATGCAGGAAGAGGGAAGGATTCTGCTCGCTGCGGGTTGGATCATCGGAAACAATTACCGGTGTTTCCCACTGGGAACTGTCCTCTGACAGACGCGACACAGCAATGCTGACATCCGCGTTTCCCTCACAGGAGCCTGCAAACCAGCAGCAAAGCAGATCGCCATTTTCAAGCTCTAAAAGATCGGGCGCGTGACAGCTGTTCCACGGATTCGGAATCAGGGATTCCACGAAATTCAAAGCGGTATCGCGGTAAAGCCTGCCGTCGTCTCTGACAGACGGCAGGTCAATAATTGTATGTGACATAAGTCCCCTTTCTTTTAACATTGCGCAGGACGATGCTCACTCAATGTGAAACGCATGCGCGAAAGATCCTTTTGTGAATCTTTTTGCGCATGCGCATAACAGGTATATACAAATTTACGCGTGCATTGTCGCAGCTGTGTACAGTGTAGGTGTCTCGTCACAGTTTTCTACGCGGATCGTTTTTGCCTCTCCGGGATAGAGCTTGAAGTAGTTATCACTGTAATGTACTCTGTCGTCGCTTGTCATCAGATAAGCGAACGGTGTAAATACGTTTGCACGGACGGTTACGAGCAGATCGCTGCCGTCTTTTTCAACGGATTCGATCACCGCATCGCTTTCCGGAATGGTGTATTCGCGGTAATAAGCGCGCAGACTGTCAGCTGTTTCAAAGCCGTCTGCACTTACAACGAAATATCCGTCTGCGGCAGGCTCTGCAGCGGCTACATGGAATTGCTGCCAGGAATGCGGAGCAACGGTCAGATCCTTTGTCAGGAGAACACTATTGTGTGCGCCATCAAAGGTCTGTGTGCCGACGCAGATAGTTGTCCGGAGTTCATCGGGGGTTTCGTTGATGACGGTTACAACCGCGCCGCCGTCTGCCTTCCGGATAATCAGTTTTTTCGTATCAAAAGCGCGTTTTAAGAAGTAGAACGAAACCTTTCTGGTGAGATAGTAATCGATAATGGTCCAACCGGTTTCCGGCCAGCAGTCGTTGTACATCCAGATCAGATCGCCGGCACCATAGGATTTCTGGCGGATCGCCTCTGCCATTTCGGCATATAAAAGCCCCTGCATGATACCGCTGTAAAGCAGATAGCCGCGTTCGTCCAGCGTGGAAAATTCAGTCAGATGGCGGTTGATAACGCCGTCGATGGCCCCACGCTTGCGTTCGAACTCGCCGTGATGCTTCCAGGATGGATTGTTGAAGGACATCTCTTCCCCGTCCAAATACCGGCGGACGGTGCTTTCCATCTGCGCGCCGAAAAATCCGTATTCACTGGAAAAACGCGCCGGGAATCGATCAAAAGCTTCCAGTTCATAAGAGAATTTGAATCTCGTCTTGGAATCGCGTCCAAAATAAGTCCATGCATGGACGTCTCCCTCTTCAGTGGTATTGGAACGTTCTCCAAAGTACGGGGTGGAGGGCATGTAGGGAATCAGCGGGCTATTGTGCTGGACCGCGCGGGGCTGGATGTAGTTGAAAATTTGATCGCCCCAGTAGCGTTCGGGCTGCAGCATTCCCGGGAACCAGTCTGTGTAGGACTCGGCGATTTCGTTGTTTCCGGTCCAGACTGCCATACAGGGATAATGTGCCAGACGCTTGGTCTGATATTCTGCCTCGCGTTCTGCTTCATAAAGGAACGAATCCTTCTGATCGGGATAAAAAGCACATGCATACATAAAATCGTGCATCAGTAAAATACCGTATTCGGAGCAGTAATCGTAGAAGCAATCCGGTTCATAAGTGCCGCCGCCCCACATACGGAACATGGTAAAGTGTGCTGCTGCGCCTTCGCTGACCAGCTTTTTATAGTTTTCATCAGGTGTCCGCAGATAAATAGAATCGGTAGGAACCCAGTTGCCGCCTTTACAGAAAATACGGGTGCCGTTGATCTTGAAGAAGAAGTTGCGGCTTTCATCCGGCAGCTTGGAAAAGTCGATGGAAAGCGTGCGGATACCGATTTTCTTCGGTTTTGCTTCATGGGTGATGCCGCGTGCCGTGCAGCGTGCGGTAAAGGTATAAAGGTTCTGAGCACCGTAACCGTTCGGCCACCAGAGCTTTGCATCCTTTAATACAACGCGTTCCTGTGCAAAATTGATGCCGCCGACAAGCATCAGGGTCTGATGGCCGGTATAAGCGGTCTTGCCGTCGATGGACAGCTCATATTCCAGCTCTGTTTCAGCGCTCTGCACCATGTTGGATTTTTCGATTTCAAAATGAAATTCGATTTCTGCATCATTTCCGGAAAGGCTGAGCGTATCGACGCGGGAAGCGATTACCTGTGCACCGCTGAACGCTTCGATTTCGATCGAACGTCCGATACCGCAGGTAGGAACGGGCTGACACCAGTCCCAGCCATAGGTAAACTGTGGCTTACGCGTGTATACTCGCTGGTCGCAGATCGCATTGTCACTTGCACAGTAATAAGAAACGGTGTCATGTGGATAATTTAATTCCATGCCGGAGGTCAGACGGATCACGATCTGGTTGGTACCGACATGCAAAAAGCGTTTGATATCTGCAGAAAAAGCACAGAAGGTATTTTCCTGATGTCCGGCGGGAATGCCGTTAACTAAAATATCGGCATTAAAATCGAGCATTTCAATGTTCAGGCGGACAATATCTTCGTTGAGCATTTCTTCGGTGATATCAAATTCTTTGACAAGCCACCAGGAAAGCTCTTTAATCCAGATGCTTTTTTTGGTGTTGTCCTTTAAAAAAGGCTCCTCGATAACTCCGTTATCGATCAGAGCGGTTGTAACGTCGCCGGGTACAGTCATAGGAATATATCCCGTTTTGGAAGGATAGGGGTGCATGGCGAGGGCGGTATTTACCGTAAATTTCGGATCGGGTTCTTTCAGATACATTTCCCGCTCCTCCTCGGTCATATTTTCTTCGGTCAGATAACCGGGAATTGTCGGCTTGGGAGGCATGGCGTTGAGGTGGGCGAGCACCTCTGCACAGCGATCTGCTGTTACGTCCATAAATTCGCCGCGAAGTTTCCATTCTCCTGCAAGAGAAAGTTTGCTCATTTTCAGTACCACTCCTTTAGTGTATTCTGCAGAAATTTTGGTATCTACTAAAAAATAGTTTAGAAGAGTCCGGAAGGAAATACAATGTATTTTATTGTGCTTTTTATATCGAACAGAAGTATTTGACAGAATAAATATGTGCAAAAGTTCCAGAACGGGACTCTGCTCCAAACCGCCAAAAAAGAGCGCATAAACAGACAAAATCTGCGGCAGCGGTCTGCTAAGATTAGGAAAAACGGGGTGCCCGGATGGAAAGGAGCAGAGGTAAAATGTTGAAAATACCCAAAAATGTGATGCAGATCGGGACAGGCAGTCCGAATGTAAAATTGTACATGGAGGATTATGTCCATACGTTTCTGGAACGATGCCAGGGAAAAGAGACGTGTCTGGCATTCGGGCAGCAGGAGGAAAAAGACGGCATCCGCTATTATTTAATTTACGGGGTGGAAAAAGAAACGGACTTCAGGCGCGGAAATTTTCCGTATTTTCAGAAGCTGGAGCGGATTGGAAAAATTGAAAAAAAGGAAGCCTCCGTCCGGTTCTGGACCGTGCGGGGAGAAGAAATCCAGATCGGAGGCTATTTTATTTTTTATGAACAAAACGAAGAAATGCAGGCATATATGATCGCTGAACGGGAGCAGAGCCGTCCTGCAGATGTGGAGGAGGAACGGGTGATGGAAGCGATCAATGCCCGCCGGGAAAAAAGAAAAGCGGAAGCTGCAGCGGACGCAGCGCGTGGTACAACCGTCTCCGGGGCGTCTACACCGAATACAGCGCGGAGTGCAACTGCCTCCAGGGCGTCTGCGCCGAATACAGCGTCTGGCAGGAAAACGGTGCTGTCGAGGTTGGGTACGCTTAAAGCTGCAGCGCCTACGCTGAACGCAGCGTCGAGGAAAACTGCTTTTGGGACAGCTTATCAGGCCCGTTCAGGCAGTACCGGCGCCCTCTTCCCGAAGCTTTGCCGGATTGGCTGCCTGGTGCTTTTGTTGGTTCTGGTCGGAACGGCGCTGACGTCCGTCAATCAGTACTCGGATATGAAAGCGGTTTCCGCCCTGTTTGCAGGAGCTGTCCGGAATACAAAAAATGAGACGAAAAATACATCTTCCGGACTGATTGTAGAAGAGACTGTTGGCTGGAATTCATCGGACGAAATGGCGCAGTCTGACGCCTTGGACGAAGCTACACAGGCGGACGATGAAACCGGTGCGGCCAATGCGGCGATGGATGGCGAAGTGACAGACAATAGGACGACGGACAGCGTAATGCCAGACAGTGTAATGCCAGACAGCGTAATGCCAGACAGCGTAATGTCGGACAGCGTAACGACGGACAGCGTAACAGCGGATAGCGTAATGGCAGATGGCCAGAATGCGGTCACGACCGACGCAGACGCTGAATCCTCGACAGTCCGGCAGTCCGCATCAGCCTCCGATTCCTTTCCTCAGGTTCAGGAAGCCCTGGCGCACCCGGAAAGCTATCAGGTGCAGAAGGGAGACAGCCTCATCGCTATTTCCAGGAGATTTTACGGAACAGATGAAAAGGTGATAGAAATCTGCCGCCTGAATAATATAAAAGACCCGAATCAAATCCAGCCCGGACAGAATATTTTACTACCTTCAAAATAATGAATGTGTTATGATGGAATGAGCGCACAAGAAAAACAAGCGACGCTGAAGGCGACATTTGTTTTTCTTGCGCCATTAGAGAACGAGCAGCCTGCATAGCAGGCGGTAAAGCGCGTCAGCGCGGGCTCGTGATGGAATGAGCGCAAGTGAGCCAACATGCTCGAAAAGATGCTGCAAAAGAAATGGGGACTTATCTCATATGGTAGATATCAGGGAATACCTGCGAAAAAAAGAAAAAAACGAGAAAAAAGACAGCAAGAATTTTAAACGGGAAATCCGGGCGCATCGTCTGAAAGTGATCCTTCGTTCCTGCTGCGTAATCGGCGTGATCGCAGCGCTGACGGTGACGGCGGTAACGCTGCTTAAAAATCAAACCTACTCCGGCTACACGGTCGTGTCCGCAATCGACAGGAACCAGGTGTCCGGTTCTACTCTGCTGAGCTACCAGAATGGCTTTCTGACCTACAGTAAGGATGGTATCAGCTATACGGATTACAAGGGCAACGCCATGTGGAACCAGACTTACGACATGCAGTCGCCGTGCGTCTCCGTGCGGTCGGGCTGGGTCGCAGTTGGGGATTATAACGGCAACCTGATTTATGATATCAGTCAGGACGGAACATCCAAACAGATTGATACGAACCTTCCGGTGAAATCGCTGTCCGTGGCAGCGAATGGCGTTGTGGCGGCGATTCTGGAGGATGGGGATGTGACCTGGATCAACGTCTATAATCCTACTGGGGAAAAAGCAGTCGGAATCAAAACGACGATGCAGAAATCGGGTTATCCGGTTTCCGTGTCATTGTCGGACAATGGAAAACTGATGATGGTGGCATATCTGAAAGCAGAAAGCGGCAGTATGAAATCGATCGTCAGCTTTTACAATTTTGACGAAGTCGGACAAAACTACACCGACACGATGGTAAGCTCCTACGAATATTCGGATACGGTAATCCCGCTGGCAGAGTTTGCGGGGACGCATACGGCGTATTCTGTGGGAAAT
>ENA-OUQM01001429-OUQM01001429.1-human-gut-metagenome-genome-assembly--contig:-NODE-1429-length-12854-cov-6.279553_pt1 | contig 12854 bp, 7 predicted proteins | sample MGYA00237949_ERZ548830 | MGnify/ENA primary metagenome ERZ548830 (study PRJEB26490, sample SAMN05194706) | human gut metagenome | biome: terrestrial biome; feature: human-associated habitat; material...
CGCAAGAAAACAAAAACTGCTGAATATAGGATATCTGTTAGCTTTTTTATTGTTTGTTTTTGGTGGAAAAACAATCACAGAAAAGCATGGAATGATTGGAATATCAGTTTTTTACACAGCAGTAGTCATGATCCTCGGAGCGGTATTTATTGTGTTGACGATAGGGATTATCAAAGGATATGCAAACAGTGATGGAAAAACAGTTGCAGAGAAAAAACAATAAATCTCCAATTAATTATTTTAAATTAAAAAACGGTATGTTAAAATAAAATTAGAAAAAGATCAGATAAAAATAGTAAAAATACGAGGGAAACAGGGAATGAAAACATATTTAGTAACCGGTGGAGCCGGATTTATCGGAAGCAATTATATTCATTATATGTTTAAAAAGTATAAGGATATTAAAATTGTTAATCTGGATAAACTTACTTATGCAGGAAATCCGGAAAATCTGAAAGAATTTGAAAACAATGAAAACTATGTCTTTATTAAAGAAGACATCTGTAATGCAGAAGCTGTAAATAAGATTTTCCAGGAGTACGATATTGACAGAGTTGTACATTTTGCGGCAGAGAGCCACGTAGACAGAAGTATCAAGAATCCGGAGATTTTTGTGCAGACGAATGTAATTGGAACGACAGTTCTTTTGAATGCCGCAAGAAATGCATGGGAACAGGAAGACGGAACCTATAAAGAAGGGAAAAAGTTCCTCCATGTATCAACAGATGAGGTGTATGGATCTTTGGAAGAGGATGGAACATTCTTTTATGAGACAACACCGTATTCACCACACAGCCCATATTCAGCAAGTAAAGCATCTTCAGACATGTTGGTAAAGGCTTATATTGATACTTATAAGTTCCCGGCCAATATTACAAATTGCAGTAACAACTATGGACCATATCAGTTTCCGGAGAAACTGATTCCACTGATCATCAATAATGCTTTGAACGGAAAGAAAATTCCGGTTTATGGAGATGGACTCAATATCAGAGACTGGTTGTATGTAGAAGATCATGCTAAGGGAATCGATATGGTACAGGAAAAGGGCAGACTGGGTGAGACTTATAATATTGGTGGACACAATGAGCGCAGAAATATCGAGATTGTGAAGACAATCTTGAAACTGCTCTATGATGTACTTCCGGAAACGGACCCACGCAGAGAACATATTAATGAAAATCTGATCGAGTATGTCGAAGACAGGAAAGGGCATGACAGAAGATATGCAATCGCACCGGACAAAATCCGCAAAGAAGTTGGCTGGGAGCCGGAGACAGACTTTGAGACGGGAATCCGTAAAACGATAAAATGGTATCTCAAGAATCTGGACTGGATGGAGAACATTACAAGCGGAGAATATCAGAACTATTATAAAGAGATGTATCATCTGTAAATAGTAGATGAATGGAGCAGATCATATGAAGAAGAGAAAAGGAATTATTCTTGCCGGAGGATCAGGAACAAGATTGTATCCGATTACACAGGCAGTTTCAAAACAGATTTTGCCGGTTTATGATAAGCCAATGATTTATTATCCACTTTCCGTGCTTATGCTTGCGGGAATCAGAGATGTTTTGATCATTACGACAGAAAGAGATGTCAGTGTGTTCAAAGAACTGCTTGGTGATGGATCACAGCTTGGGATGAGATTTGAATATAAAGTCCAGAAGAAACCAAGAGGACTTGCAGAGGCATTTATCATAGGCGAGGATTTTATCGGTGATGATGATGTGGCATTGGTTCTGGGAGATAACATTTTCTATGGCCAAAGCTTCTCCCCTGTCTTGCAGAGGGTGAATGAACGCGATGGAGCCACAATCTTTGGATATTATGTAAAGAATCCAAAAGCCTATGGGGTAGTAGAATTTGACGAATACAATAATGTACTTTCTATAGAAGAAAAACCGAAAGTACCAAAGTCTAACTATGCCGTACCGGGATTATATTTCTATGATAATTCTGTCGTACAGTATGCAAAGGAAGTCGAGCCTTCCGAACGAGGAGAACTTGAGATTACAAGTATCAACAACAGATATCTTCAAGAGGGAAACTTGAAAGTGGAACTTCTGGGGCGTGGATTTGCATGGCTGGATACGGGAACTCCGGATGGACTTATGGATGCAGCTAATTTCGTGGCAACATTCCAGAACCGCCAGGGATTGCAGGTATCCTGTATAGAGGAGATTGCATATAAAAAAGGATTTATTGATAAAGAACAATTGAAGAAGTTAGGAAGCCGTTTACGTAAGACACCATACGGACAGTACATATTATCTTTGTGTAAAGAACCTGGTGAGATGCGCAAACAGAAATAAAGAAATGCAGGTATTATGACACAAAGAAGTGAAAGCGGAATGAAAATGTGGCATAATATCTGCTTTTGGTATTTTGAGTGGAGTAATCTTACAGATTGTAAAATTTGTAAAATTCTGGAAGGCTAATTGACGCTCCGGATTTTAGGTGGTATACTACTCTTAATATGGACTTACTATTTATTTTTATTGAAGCATTTACTTATAATTATTGCAGGCACGTTTGAATCAAGGAAGGAGGGTAGGTCCAAAGAAGAAAAAGGGGTGATGACGAGCGAAAAATGGATAGGACGCTCAGAGGAGAGTATGAAAATTGTTTGAGAAAGGAAATAAAGGAGAACTATGAAAAAGAAAAAGACACAACTCTTAGGTATCGTTCTTTCAGCTGCTATGCTTGCAACATCTGTTCCGGCTCCTGTTTATGCAGAACCGACAGATAATGTAGCAGAAGAGGAAGATAGCGATGCCGCAGCTGTTCAGGAAACAACAGATGAAGCTGATGCTGTAGCGGATGATGCAACTGATGATTCCACAGCAGCTGACGATGCGACTCCTGAAGAGGCGGACGAGCAGGATACAGCGGATGAAGCTGATGCTCAGGCAGCTGAAGAAGGAGATAATGAAGTTAAGGTGGATGGTGGTTATACAATTTCTATCCCGACAATTAACTTCCAGGGGCCAATGCAGCTGTTGCAGAACAGATGGCAAAGGACGTGGAGATTGATGAATCTGATCCTGCTATCCAGAGTCTGAGAAAAGCACTGGAAGAGGTTGAAATTGTCGGCGGCGAAGCCGGCACAGAATCCAATGAATCTAACATCAGTACAGCAGACCTGTATGAAGCAGATGAAGCAGATGGACAGGAGACAACTCAGAAGCTGACAGATGAACAGATTGATACGGTTGTTAAGCAGTATCAGAACTATCTGAATCAGTGGGCAGATAATGCCAATGTACTCGGTGTTCAGAATCCATTCTTTCTGGATTTCAATGATGATACGGATGGTCTTGGTATCCTTGGTGAGATGCTTGCCTTAGACGGCAAAACTGTTCAGGATGTCAGAGATGGCAAGGTTAAGTATGATGATCTGACAGGTATGATCTTTACTTTCACATATGGTGATAAGTTAGGTATTGAGTATTATGGTAAAGATGTAACAAATGCAAGAGAGGAAGCCCTTGCTGCAGTTACAGCATCAGGTGCGCAGACAAAGGCACAGAAGCTGCTTGTTCTGAATGACTGGCTGGCACATAACAATACATTTGATATGTCCTACATCATGAACTCCGGTAAGGAATCAGATGATGACAAGCCGATGATTGCAAAGGATCCTCAGAAGCAGGAGCATGAAGATGATGTTTATAATGCGATCTATGAAGTTTATGAACCTCAGATTAAACAGAATTTCCATGATCAGATTTTTGCAGGCATCGAAAATAATTTGCGTACACAGTTCTATGAAAAGGCTATTCAGCAGGCGGTTTATGAGCAGGCTTTAGGCAAAGCTGAAAGTGAAGCCACAGATGAAGAGAAAGCAGCCGCGAAAGAGCAGGCTGAAGGCTATATCAAGCAGAACAAAGAAGCCATTGACAAAGATCCGGATGGCTATGTAAGAACCAATTTTGGTGAGGATGCAGCTAACCAGATGAAGACTAAGGCAGATGCCTTTATCAAAGATGCTGAAGAAAATGGCGTTGAGGTTGATCCTGAGAATGCGCCTGGTTACAAGATGACAGTTGAGCAGATTACTCAGCAGCAGTTAGAAAGCGATGATAAAGCAGTCGATGTTGATGGTGATAATCAGCCAGACTTATCATTCAAAGAAGCAATCCCAATGTATGCGCAGCAGGCTGCAACTGGTATGACAACTGGTGTTATCAATTATTGGGAAGGTTCTCAGTTTGGTGCATTCGGTATGGGTACATCCGTATGTCTTGGTTACTCCAAAGCTTACACATACCTTGTACAGTGTCTGGATAAGGATATTTATCTGAAAGATACGAATGCAGGCTATGACAGCTCCAACTGGAAGACAGCCAAAGAACTGTACTATACAGATGGCAAGCTTGACACTTCAAAGAATTACACAGTTGACCTTGTAAGAATCTCCTTCCAGTCTGATGTTACAATGTACGGCGAAGAACAGGAGGACTTCGGATCCGACCATTATTGGAATGCAGTAAAGGTTGATGGTCAGTGGTTTTATGTGGATCCTTGTTACACAGATGTCTACACAGAAGTTATGAGCCGTGACCGTGTTGAGACAGACGGTGATATGAACCATACATACTTCCTGTTCAGTGATACAAGTGCCAGAAAATTATATGATGGTAATTTCAGTTCTTTGAGATCTCTCTATGAAAACGAAGCAACTGATAAGACCTATGAGACAGCATGGATGGCGCGTGCGGCAAGCAATGTTTACTATGCAGACGGTTATGCGTACTACATGTATGATTCTACAGACCTGTTTGACAGAGTAAACAGTTCAAGCATGAATCAGAGCCAGAAGGCTGCAGAGTACAAGATTGTTCGTCATAAACTGACAGAAAAGGATGCAGGTGATGGCGACAGTGACTATGAGACACTGATTAACTTCACAGACAAGGAAAACGACGATGATGACGATACATTTGTAAGCGTTCTCAAAGACGGCAAGATGGTGAAGAACGACCTTCTGACAAAACTGTATGCACAGTTCGTAGATGAACAGAGCATCTACCCATCTATCGGTCTGACAGCAGCGCTGTACACAGATGGTAAGATTTACTTCAACGTATCCAACGATATCGTATCCTACAATCCTGCAGACGGTGCAGTAGCCGTTGTGAAGGAATACAATACAGTATCTGCAAAACGTGATAATACAAAGCTGTTTGGCGGTATGGCGTTTACAACAACAAGCAAAGACAGTGCAGACTTTACTGTTACAAATCATCCAATCGCAGGTCTGACTGTGAAGGGTGACAAACTGATTGTTTCAATCGGTACAAACTTCGCGTTCATTTCAGGTAAGACTGGCTTGCTTGATCATACAAGTTCCGGTCGTTATGGTTATCAATTCGAAGAGACAGATTACAATCCGACTTATACAAACTACAAGAAGTATCAGCAGTTCATGGGCAGTCAGAGCAATGATAATGACGAGTTCATGTGGTCAGCTAACTTCGTTGATACAGTTGATATGAAGACACTGACAGGTACTTCTCATAACTATGAAACAGTTTCTGTACCTGCAACCTGTGGTCGCGATGCATTTACAGAGGAACGTTGTTCTGATTGTGGTTTGATTAAAGATGGTACACGTGTAGAAAAAGAAAATACAGCACATGAACATCATTACATCAAATTCCATGAAGTATACTATACAAAGACAGATGGTGTTAAAAACGAAGCAGATAACTATGTATGCCCGGAATGTGGTGCTTGTATTACAGAACCTGTTAAATCTAAATACGAGCAGGCGAATTCCACATATGAGAAGAGAAAAGCTATCTGGGATGCAGCAATTAAAAATGAAGCAGAGGGTCATACATATGTACCGACAGATGCAAAATGGAGTGATGATTACTCAACAGTAACATTCCAGAATCTTACATGTGAATCTTGTGCAGATAAAATTGACAAGCTCGATTGCTTGCTTTCATCTGACGATAATGCAACTAATAAAGCGAACCGTGATTCTATCAATAAGACACTGGATAAAGCTGTAACAGTAGATGCTAAGATGGTCAGCCATGCTGGAACATGTGATGAAGGTGTAACAGCTGTATACAAAGCAGCAGATAAAACTGAAGACGGTGTAAAATATTTAGTATCTACAGAAGTAAAAGGCGAAGCAGGACAGCATACATATAGTGATGTAAAGTTCAATTGGGATGCAGCAGCAATCAAAGATGATGATGGAAACATCACAGGTTATAAGACAGATCAGAAAGAAGGCACTTCAGTAACAGTTGATGAAGTGAAGTGTTCCGTATGTGGAGAAGTTCAGAAAAATGTATCCGTATCTGTAGTAAAAGATACAGATGCATATAAAGCACCTACATGTGAAGAAGCAGGAAAAGATGTTTATGTAGCAACAGTAACATCAACAGATGATAATACTGTACTTGCAAAAGGGACAAAAGAAGTAGCAATTGCAAAACTTGGTCACAAATACGGTGATCCGGTATGGTCAGACTGGGAAGAAAAAGATGGTAAGTGGACAACAACAGCAACATTTACATGTGCAAATGATGCAACACATGTTCAGACACCAGAAGTTAAGATCGATAGTGAAACAGTCGAAAAAGCAACTTATACAAAAGAAGGAAAAGTTGTTTATACAGCATCCGTAACATCACCAGATGGAAAGAAAGTTGTTAATCCGACAACTAAGGAAGTCGTAGTTGAAAAAGAAAGACTTGCAGCAGTAGAAAACCTGAAAGCATCTTCTTCAGTAGGTAAGGTAAAACTTACATGGAGTGAAGTGAAGGACGCAGAAGGATACCTGATTTATGGAATCCGCGGAGGCGGTAACAAGTATGGTTATATCGGTATGACATCTAAGACATCTTTTGTTGATGTAAAAGCACTTACAAGTGATTACAACTATTACTGGGTATTTGCATACTGCAAAGACGAAAATGGCAAGATGTATCCAGGACTGACAGCACACTATGTATATGGTAAAGCACAGAAATGCGCAGCTGTTACAGACCTGAAAGCTTCATCTGTAAAGGGTGGAGTAAAACTTACATGGACGAAGTCAGCCGGAGCAGAAGGATATCTTGTATACGGAATTCATCCAGGCGAGAAATATGGTTACATCGGTATGACAACAAAAGGCACAACATTTACAGATAAGAAGGCATCCAGCACAGATTGGAACTTCTACTGGGTATTCCCATACCATACAGACTCTAACGGAAACAAGGTTGTTGGTGGAACACCGAAGTATGTATATGGAAAAGCAAAATAATTGAATGAGATCTGAATCATAAGTTATAAACAGGATTCAACTTGTGAAGATTATACGCAAAAAGCACAGTGATTTATTCACTGTGCTTTTTGCATAATATGGTCCTCTTTGATTGTGTAAGACACTGGGGGATGATATAATTAATTCAGTTAATATTCGTTATATTCCAAATGTAAGGGAGGGAAAGTGTATGAAGAAGAAACGAGGCGGGCAGAAAAAAAGAAGGGGAATGTGCCTGTTACTGATTTTATCTATGATAGTTCTGGCTCTTTCAGGTTGCTCTAAGAAAAAAGAGACAAAAACAGAAAAACCACCGACTAAGAAAATAGAAGTGGAAAAGCCAGAACCAGTAGAAGAAGTACCGGAAGAACCGGAAGAAGAAAAGATTCCGGAAAATCAAAACCTGCTGACAGGTCTTGCGGATCTGACAGATGCTGCTATCGGTAAACGTCCGGTGGCGGTTATGGTGAATAATATTCCGGCAGCAATGCCACAGTACGGAGTAGAAAAAGCAGATATTATCTTTGAAATCCCGGTAGAGGGTGATCAGACGCGTTTTATGGCTCTTTATGCGGATTATACAACTGTTCCGCAGATCTGTGCGATACGAAGCTGCAGATATTATTTCCCGGCACTGTCTCAGGGATTTGATGCGTTTTATGTAAACTGGGGAATTGATGATAGTATCGCAGATTATCTGGAAGCTTTGAACCTGGATCAGTATGATGGAATTTACAATGCAGGAGGTCTGTTTGGACGAGATATGGAACGTCGGAATCAGGGGTATGCATTGGAACACACAGGATACTTTGATGGAACAAAGTTTGCAGAAGTAGTGCAAAATACTGGAAAGAGAACAGACCTTGCGGATGATAAGAAAGGAACAGCATTTCAGTTTAATGGATTAAATGAACAAGTGAAACCATCAGAAGATGTGTGTAAGAAAGTGAGCATTGATTTTGGCGCACAGTCTGCTACACTTGTCTATGATGAAGCAAGCAATACTTATAAAAAAGAAATTGATGGAAATGCCCAGATAGACGGAAAGACAGGAAACCAGCTTGCTTTTACCAATGTGTTTGTGTTAGAGACCACTATCTCTGTCAAAGATGATTTGGGACATAAAGCAGTTGACTGGGATGGCTGGGAAGACTCCATGGGATATTACATTTCGAACGGTGCAAAACAGAAGATTCATTGGAGTAAAGAGGAAAATAATGAATTATCAAGATTAACATTTTATGATGAATCAGGAAATGAAATATCAATTAACCGCGGAAAGAGTTATATTGCATTTAACTATCCGAATCAGACAACATATGAATAAATAAATAATCCCCTGCCGGTTGCAGATTAATTTGAAATAGCAACAGGTAGGGGATTGCTTATTGATACTCATTTTTAGTTGACTTCAAGCATGATTTCTATTGCATGAATTGCATGCTGAATCATGGCTACTACAGTATTATGGCTGTTTTTATCAATATTAGAATCCCAGACATCATCGAAAAACTCTTCGAAGATATGATCCAATATAATCTTATTTGGAATGCAGATGTTATATTCCGGAGTCAACTTCTTTAAACGCAGATAACACAAAGAATCTGATACAAAAAGTGTCGGGTGTGCTATGTGCTGATGGTCGGAAAGAATTCCTTCCGGAAGAACGCATACATGCATAAGATCAAGTCTGTTTAACAGCTGTTCCAGATTCTTAAGGCAACGCAGTCTTTGGGATATAGTTAATGATATTCTTACACCGAAGAAATCAAGTTCTCCTGTAACTGTGAAATCTTTTAACACGGAAGCATAAATGATCAGATGGATTGGTGTGGTCTCCAAAATGCGCTGTGTCAGGTGATTTAGTTTTTTTACGTCCTCCTTCTGAAGATCGTTGTTATTCAGGCAATACTCATCCAGGAGCTCCGTATATAGATCTTCCGGAAGAAAATGTTCTGTCAGGTGTCCGATGAGACAGTATTGCTTCTGTGAAATTAACGTTTGTTCATATTCAAAGCGATGAATCATTTCCGGAATGGTTGTTTTCCGGATTAATAGTGTTTCTTTATTACAAAGAAGTCTGATCTTGTGATAAAGTTCATTCGTTAGATCACTGTCTTCAATTGTGGTAATTCCAAGACAGTGACTGCTATCTACTAACATTCCAGAGATAGCATAAGTGTCTCTGATTGCAAAAATGAGCTTACGTTGAGCCTGCGAACCAGAATAAAGATTAAAATCAATATTAGAGAGATTGGTCATCACATTCATTAAGAAACCAGCGGTATAGGCAGGAGTGGAAGCAGCCGATTCCAGGTCCATAAGAAGTGAAAAATGTACACCAGGTAGAATAAGATTCCGGCCGCCGTGTGCACTGTTGAGTTCTGCAATCAAAAGCTGGTAATTAGGATCGACATTCAAAATATCAACAATCGCGTATACGTTTAGAGAATTAACTTTTCGAAGTGAAGGGTGTTTCATTTTAAAAATGAACTGGTCTAATGTAAGCTCCGGATAATAAGAAATTTTTGGAGCTACTTCTGTACCGGTTGAGTTTTGTAATTCTTTTACATATATATATTCAGATTCGAGATTGTCATAAATAGCAGTTTCAAGATCATTGATGTCCTGTAACTGATATTCCTGTAACAGTTGTGCAGTGCTTTCTTCTGAAAGTGCTTCAACAATGCAGTGACTGATAGCCTGAAGTGTATTTTAATGATTTTTTTCAGTTGGCAATAGTTTTCCGCTAATCCATTTACTGATATAGGAGTCATCATACTGAACAGCTTTTGCAAGAATACTATTTTTTAGCTCAGCAATAGCCATAAGGTGTTCTAGTAAAATGCTGAAACGGTTTTTATCTTTCATATTTTTGTTATATTACAGAGCATAGAATAACTTGTAATATGTCCCCCTTCCTTTAAAAATACCTTAAAGAAGTTGATAGTATGATATTAGTTTAGAGCAGAGAAAATAAAATTGCAATAAAAGAACCATAATTTACCTACGATTTTGTATTTATTTCAAAAATGAAGCTTGGAAAACAAGATGATTCATGTGAATCATGTTGATTCAAGTTTCCATAAATTGTCATTTGAAAGAACCTGTGATAAAATTTGAAAGTATTTTTGGGGAAAAATGACAAGAAAAACAAAAGAAAAGAAGGGGACAAAATTATGAATTTTACAGAGCAGAAATTGACAGGTAAAGCAAGTATTGACAAACCTTGGCTGAACTTTTATCCGGAACAGTTCAGAAATCTTGAGATACCAAGAATTACAATCGAAGCTTTCCTGAAAATGAAAAACCCGAATGAGGATAAGATCGCATTTGAGTATTATGGAAATAAGATTACATGGAAACAGTTATGGGAAGATGTAGATGTTGCGGCAAGAGCACTGAAAGCCCTCGGATTTAACGAAGGTGACAGAGTTCCGTCCTTTTTAGTATCTACGCCAGCTCATTTTATTCTGCTTCTTGCAGCAGAAAGAGTCGGTGTAGCAATTATCTGTCGTGATGACGAACCGGAAGAACTTTGTTTTGCAATCCGTAAATGTAAAACAGATACAGCATTTGTAATGGATTATCTTTCAAAAGAAGATGAAGAGTTATTCCGTACAACAACTCCGATGACACGTATGATTAAAGTGTCACCATTTGAATATGCAGACAAGAGCCAGATGAAGGATTATGTATTAGAAGAAATCACAGCCCGCTATCCGGCAGAGACAGAGACAACAGAAGGCGATATGAGCTGGCAGGAGTTTATGGAACTGGGAAGAAACTTCAAAGGTGAATATCTTGCACCAGTAGATCCTGACAGAGCTGTGTTTGGAGCATACACAAGTGGTTCAACAGGAATCTCTAAACTTGTAATCCATTCTTCAGCGAATATAGTAGCAACTGCATACCAGATGTCAATCTTTATTCCGCCGTCAGATGTGCAGGAAGTCTGGTGGACACCAATTCTTCCACCGGCATTGATCGCAGTAACAGTTTCAATGACGATCTTCCCACTTTCTACAGGATTAATGGTATCACTTGATCCATTCTGTCCGTTAGAGAATATTGACATTGAATTCATGGATCGTAAACCGAACTTCTGGGCATTGATCCCACTCTATTGCGAGATGTTAATGTCCAGTGAGAGAATTCCGGAAGATTACGATATGTCTCACCTGAGAACAATCGGTGCAGGTGCCGAAGCTATGAATGACCGTAAGTATGCAGAGGTAGAAGAATTCTTCCATAAACACAACGTTCAGGCAAAATTAAGTGCAGGTTATGGACAGAGCGAGGGATGCTCAAACCTCACACTGCCGAACCCAATGTTCCCATTGGAGGATGGATGTGTAGGTATGCCAATGACAGCAACTGTACTTGGTGTATTTGACAAAGATCTGAATGAATTAAATTACGGAGAATCAGGAGAACTCTGTATGACAGGTCCGTCTATGATGCTTCATTACTCAGGCTGGAGAGGTGAAGAACTGACAGAGCAGACACTTGTTGAGCATCCGGATGGAAACACATGGTTACATACAGGAGACGAGGCTTATATCACAGAGCAGGGAATTGTGCATATTCTTGGTCGTGGTGAAATCAAAGCTTACGGAGATAAGCCACTTCATGTAATGAGAATGGAGACAAAAACAGTAAGAACACCTGGAGTGAAAGATGGATTCTTCTGTCTCGTTCCGGATCAGGAGCATGAAGGATATTATCGTCCATATCTGTTTGTGATTCTTGATGGAACAAAGACACTTGAGGAAGTAGCAGAACTGTTGAAAGATACACTGGAAGAACATGAATATCCGGTAGAGATCAGAGAAATTACTGAAAGACCTTACTTCCACTTCAAAACAGATAGAAAAGGTCTTACAGCTCAGATTCTTAAAGAATTAGAGCAGGCAAAAGAAGAAAAATAAGGAAATCAAAGGTTTTGATTGTTCCAGGGAGCAATAACCGTTGAGTAGGGAATGTGAAAAAAGTGCTGAGTTATAGGAAAAATCCATATGACTCGGCACTTTTTAAGTGCGAAATAGAGATGATTTTGTAAAAGAATGAAAAAGTTTTGCTTTGCTGTTGAGAACTGAAAGAAAAAATGCGATTTTATGTAAAAAACACTTGACACGGAACACAAATCAACATATAATAGCAAGGTATGACATAAGGAGAAACAGTATGCACCAAAGCCCCGGAGTATGCTGATTTCAAATAAATAAGCAATAGTATATAATGATTATTTATAGGAGGAACACCCATGAAAACTTATATGGCTAACCCTGATAAGATTGAAAGAAAATGGTATGTGGTTGACGCTGAAGGCGCTACACTTGGACGTCTTGCATCTGAGATCGCAAAGGTACTCAGAGGAAAGAACAAACCGGAATATACTCCGCACATCGATACAGGAGATTATGTAATCGTTGTTAATGCAGAGAAAGTTAAAGTAACAGGAAAGAAATTACAGCAGAAGATCTACTACAATCACTCTGACTATGTTGGAGGAATGAAAGAGACTACACTTGCTGAGCTTCTTGCTAAGAAGCCAGAGAAGGTGATCGAGCTT
>ENA-OUQM01001430-OUQM01001430.1-human-gut-metagenome-genome-assembly--contig:-NODE-1430-length-12852-cov-20.546144_pt1 | contig 12852 bp, 8 predicted proteins | sample MGYA00237949_ERZ548830 | MGnify/ENA primary metagenome ERZ548830 (study PRJEB26490, sample SAMN05194706) | human gut metagenome | biome: terrestrial biome; feature: human-associated habitat; material...
TGGAACTGATTTTTCGCCAGAACGATTCGCTGATGATCTGTGGTCACAATTCCTTTTATTCTTCTCCCATCTTCCGCTCCGATCTTCAGCTCTCCGCGGAAATTCTGCCCTTCGTTCAGCGTCAGGGTCACTTCCGTCTCGGACAGCAGCAAATGGGGAACTTCATATTCAAATCTGCCGTTCAGCAGTTGTTCCAATCTTCTTCTCAATGTATTCACCTTTATCTAACTTGTTTCGTACTTTCGTTCTTTTTCCACAATTTCTGATTATACCCCAAGACGCATGGGATTGCAACGGATAAGGAAACACGCTCTAATAATCGAACAGCGAAAACTGATTGCTTTCCGGCAGATCGCCGAACACGCCAAGATCTGCCATAAAGTCAATGATCGTCTTGCTGACCTTGGTCCGGTCGCGGAAATCATCCTTGGAAAGGAATTTTCCATTCCGGGCGGCAAGAACAACGGCATCGGCTGCTTTGTCACCAAGGCCCTCGATCGAATCAAGCGCCGGCATCAGATGCTTATCATCATAAACCTGGAACCGGTGCGCCTGTGCCTGATAGAGGTCTACCGGAACGAAATCGAAGCCGCGGGCATACATTTCCTGTACAATCTTCATATCCTTGACCGTCGCCTGCTCTTTCTGTGTCAGCGTATCTTTCCGTTTTTCATAATCCTTCATATAGTATTCCAGACGGTCGCGCCCCATACACATAAGCTCATAGGAAAATGCGGATGCACGAATGGAAAAGTACGCCGCATAGTACGCCAGCGGGTAAAAAATCTTATAGTAAGCAATACGGTACGCCATCATGACATACGCCGCCGCGTGGGCCTTCGGGAACATGTATTTGATTTTTTTACACGACCAGATATACCAGTCCGGCACGTTATGCGCCTTCATCTCCTCTTCCCACTCTGGTTTTAAGCCTTTTCCTTTTCGTACACTCTCCATAATAGTAAAGGAAAGCTCACTTTCGAGGCCCTTGTCGATCAGGTAGATCATAATATCATCTCGCGTACAGATGGCAGTGGAAATCGTTGCCTTTCCCTCCTCGATCAGCGTCTGTGCGTTGCCGAGCCACACATCCGTTCCGTGTGACAGACCGGAAATACGAATCAGGTCGGAAAAGGACTGCGGCTTCGTATCCAGAAGCATCTGGATAACAAAATCGGTACCAAATTCCGGCACTCCGAGGCATCCGAGCGGACAGCCTCCGATATCCTCCGGCTTGATGCCGAGCGCCCCGGTACTCTTGAACAGCGACATGACCTCCGGGTTGTCAAGGGGAATCGTCTGTGCGTCCAGATGTGTGATATCCTCAAGCATACGGATCATGGTCGGATCATCGTGTCCGAGAATATCAAGCTTTAAGAGGTTGGCATCGATCGAGTGGTAATCGAAATGGGTCGTAATAATGTCGGTTGTCATATCATTTGCCGGGTGCTGCACCGGGGTGAAGGAGTTGATATCCTCGCCGAACGGCAGAACGATGATACCGCCCGGGTGCTGGCCTGTTGTCCGCCGGATGCCGGTACAGCCCTCCACAATGCGGTCAATCTCACAGTTCCGTTTATGCTGGCCGCGCTCCTCATAATAATTTTTCACGTAACCAAATGCCGTTTTGTCTGCCAGCGTACCGATCGTTCCGGCGCGGAACGTCTGGCCGGCACCGAAAATAACCTCTGTGTATTTATGCGCTTTACTCTGATAATCACCGGAGAAGTTCAGGTCGATATCCGGCTCTTTGTTTCCCTTAAAGCCAAGGAACGTCTCAAACGGAATATCAAATCCGGCTTTTTTCAGCGGCTTGCCGCAGTTCGGGCAGACGGCATCCGGCATGTCGCATCCGGCGCGGCCGACGTACTCTTTGACGCGCGGTGAATCGAATTCGCTGTAGTGGCAGGACTCACAGTAATAATGCGGGCTGAGCGGATTTACTTCCGTGATTCCCGCCATCGTCGCAACGAACGACGAACCAACAGAGCCTCGGGATCCTACCAGGTAGCCGTCCTCATTGGATTTCCACACCAGTTTCTGTGCAATAATGTACATAACGGCGTAACCGTTGGAAATAATGGAGTTCAGCTCCCGCTCAAGGCGCGCGGAAACGATCTCCGGCAGATCCTCGCCGTAAATTTCATGTGCACGGTCGTAACAGATTCTTCGCAGCGTTTTGTCGGAATCCTCGATGACCGGCGGGAATTTTCCGGCACGGATCGGGGAGATTTTCTCGACGAGATCCGAAATTTTACGCGGATTGGTAATAACAACCTCCTCCGCCTTTTCACTGCCAAGATACGAGAATTCCTCGAGCATTTCCTCCGTAGTTCGTAAAAACAACGGTGCCTGCTCGTCCGCATCATCAAAACCTTTTCCCGTCATAATGATCCGGCGGTAGATTTCATCCTGCGGATCCATAAAGTGAACGTCACACGTTGCCACAACCGGCTTGTGAAACTGCTCTCCCAGTTTGACGATCCGCTTGTTGATCTCGATCAGATCTTCCTCGCTCTCAACAGCGGAGACATCCTCCTTTTTGATCATGAACGCGTTGTTGCCAAGCGGCTGAATTTCCAGATAATCATAAAAATCCACGAGACGCGCAATCGCCGCATCCGGCTCACCGCGCAGAATTGCCTGATAGAGCTCGCCCGCTTCGCAGGCAGATCCGATCATCAGGCCGTCCTGATACTTCAGATAGACACTCTTTGGCAGCTTTGGCCGACGGTTGTAATATTTCAGATGGGATTCCGACACCAGCCTGTACAGGTTGACTCTTCCCGTCTCATTCTTTGCCAGAATGATCGCATGGTACGACGGCAGCTTGCGGATCGCCTCCTCCGACACTTTTCCCTCCTCATTCAGAGCATCCAGAGTCAGAATATTGCGTTCCTCAAGCATTTTCACAAATTTCACGAAAATTTCCGCTGTACAGCCGGCATCGTCTACCGCACGATGATGGTTTTCCAGGGAAACCCCGACTGCTTTTGCTACCGTATCCAGCTTGAAACGATTGAGACCCGGCAGCAGAAAACGTGCCATGGCAACCGTATCCGCTGTCGTAAATTCCCGTTCTATGCCCTGCAGGATACAGTTGTGCTCAATAAAGCTCATATCAAACGAAGCATTGTGGGCTACCATGACGGCTCCCTCGCAAAAGCTCAGAAATTCCGGCAGCACTGTCTCAATGTCCGGCGCATCAAGAACCATATTGTCATTGATTCCGGTCAGATTCTCAATGCGGAACGGGATCGGAACCTTCGGATTGACGAAGGTGGAAAACCGGTCAACGATGGCTCCGTTTTCCACACGGACAGCTCCGATTTCAATGATTTTGTTGACAACCGGCGAAAATCCCGTCGTCTCGATATCAAAAACAACGTAGCTGCCATGGATATCCTGCCCTTTGCTGTTTACAATAATGTCCTTCAGGTCATCGACAAGATATGCCTCCATGCCGTAGATAACCTTGAACGGGGCAGAAACCTTTTTCAGCTCGTCCTTTGTCGCCTCCGGGTGCTCTGCCTGATATTTTTTCCGGTAAGCACCGTCAATCGCTTCAATCGCATGGTTTGCCTCCGGGAAGGACTGCACCACACCGTGATCGGTGATCGCGATTGCCGGATGCCCCCACTCATAGGCACGCTGCACCAGACGGGCCGCATCGGTAACACCATCCATATCGCTCATTTTTGTATGACAGTGCAGCTCCACACGCTTTACCGGACTGGTGTCCTGACGCCCGGTACGGAAATCTGTGATTTTTTTAATTCCCCATACAGACATGACCGTAAGATCGTGATCGAACGCATCTACTGTCGTTTTTCCTTTTACCTTGATAAATGCGCCTTTTTTTATCGCATCCTTTAATTCCGGCACTTCCGCATTCTGGACAAAAATTTTCACACCGATGGTATCGGTAAAGTCGGTGATGGTAAACATGAAAATCGTGCGCTCATTTCGGATCTCGCGCATGTCAACACTCTGAACTCTTCCCCGAATGACAACATCTCCGATTTCATCCCCGATTTTTAAAATCTCCACGCTTTCCTCGTCAAAATCTCTTCCGTACAGCACATCCGGGTTCGAGGATTTGCGCGGCTGATTGTCCGCACTCCGGCCGAAATTTCCCTTTCCCTTTTTTAAGGAACCGCGTCCGCCGCCGGAAAAACCTCTTGTTTTTCCGCCGTCTGCCGCTTTTTCTTTTTTTCCTTCGCCGCCCTTTGCTGCCGGGACTGTCTTTTCCGTTTCCTCTGCGGTCCTTGCCTGCTCTTCCATATGGTTCTTCTCTTTTTCCCCGAGCATTTCCCCATAGTGCGTATGCGCAAGGACATGACGTACCTCTTCCCGGATGCGCAGCTCAGAATTTCGCATGGCGCGGCTCTCCCCCTCCGGCTTTCTCATTTCGGTCTCTACAATCAGGTCAAAGCCGCACCGCTCACAGAAGATTTTCTCGAGAATGTGAATCAGCTCCTCCTCGCGCTCCTTTGCAACAACGGATTCTACCAGCACCAGATGCATTTTGTTCGTCTCCGGAAACGTGATTTCAGCTGTTGAAAACAGATGATTCAGAAAGACACTGTGGTTTTTCAGCTCCAACAGGATACTCGGGCGGTACACCTCCAGGAAGTTTTCCGGTGTATACTGGCGTGAGAGATAGAACCGTTCAATGATCTTCACGTGCAGCGGCACGTTGGAAAAGAGCTGCTCCTCCATCTGCCTTTCCAGCTGATAAATATATTTTTTATGAATCCACTGGCTGCTGACCACATAAACCCGCAAAAGATCCTTTTTCCGGTTGATCGATACACGTGAAACCTCCACGGTCTCCAGAAGCTCTGCCATGCCCCCTTCAATTCTCAAATCCGGAAATACTTCCTGAAACTGTTTTTCCATGCTTACTCCTGCTTTCCTTTCTCATCCACTCCGACGTAATCCCGGAGTCTTTCTACCTGCCCCAGTGGTCCAGTTCTTCCTTCAAAGCGGACAGAAGCTCTCCCTCCGGTACTTTTTTCACAATTTCACCTTTTTTAATCAAAATGCCGACACCTTTTCCGCCCGCAACACCAAGATCTGCCTCTTTTGCCTCTCCCGGTCCGTTGACGACGCAGCCCATGACCGCAACCTTAAGATCCAGATCGTAGCCCTGCACCAGAGTTTCCACCTGATTTGCAAGCCCGATCAGGTCAATCTGGGTTCGCCCGCAGGTCGGACACGATACGACCTCAATGCCTCCTTTGCGAAGACCCAGTGTTTTCAGAATCCGTTTTGCGGATTTGATTTCCTCAAGCGGATCACCCGTCAGGGAAACACGGATCGTATCTCCGATTCCCTGATATAAAATAATACCAAGCCCCACTGCCGATTTGATGTTGCCGGAATACAGCGTTCCCGCCTCCGTGATGCCGACATGCAGCGGATGATCAATCCGGTCTGTGATCAGCTCATGTGCCTTTGCACACATCATAACGTCGGACGATTTGATGCTGATGACGAGATTGTCATAGCCCATCTCCTCGATGATCCGTACTTTATCGAGTGCGCTCTCCACCAGTCCCTCTGCTGTGACACCGTGGTATTTTTCCACCAGCTCTTTTTCCAGCGAGCCGCTGTTGACCCCGACACGGATCGGGATCCGATGCGCTTTTGCAGCATCCACAACTGCCTGAATCCGGTCACGGCTTCCGATATTTCCCGGATTAATACGGATTTTGTCGGCTCCGTTTTCAATCGCCGCGATTGCCAGACGATAGTCAAAGTGAATGTCTGCGACCAGCGGAATGGAGATCTGTTTTTTTATTTCCGAAAGTGCCTGTGCCGCCTCCATGGTCGGAACAGCGCAGCGGATAATATCACATCCGGCTTCCGAAAGCGCCCGGATCTGTGCTACCGTTGCCTCAACATCTTCTGTTTTTGTATTTGTCATGGACTGGATCAGAATCGGATTTCCGCCTCCGATCACCCGATCTCCGATTGTTACAGCTCTTGTGTTTTTTCTGCTCATTGTTTTTCCTCCAGATGCTTTTCAAAGATACATTTCCGTTATGGCATAAAAACCTTATTATATTATAAGCCAATTTTTTCTCCGGCACAACCGTCTTATCCTTATCTTTTCCCTTGCATTTACGTCGGAAATTTCCTATAATGCAAGGAGTGAGCTTTTTTGACAACACTGGAAAGGAAGACATACAAACGATGAAAAAGATGATCCTCGTAACCTCGCCACCGGCATGCGGCAAGACTTACATTTCAAAGCAGCTTGCCAAAACACTGAAACATGTAGTTTATCTGGACAAAGACACCGTAATCCCTTTGTCGAACCGTGTTTTTGCGGCCGGCGGGGAAGAGATCAACCGCAGTTCTGATTTCTTCGAGAAAAACATCCGCGATTACGAATACGAAGTAACGGTTAACTTTGGGCTGGAAGCACTGGAGTACGATGACATCGTTCTCATCAACGCTCCGTTTACCCGCGAGGTTCATGACGAGCAGTTTTTGAAAACTTTCTCCGAAAAGCTGGAGAAACGCGGTGCAAAGCTTGTTGTGATCTGGGTTGTCACCAAACCGGAGATCTGTCACCAGCGCATGGTGGAGCGTAATTCAGAACGCGACACCTGGAAACTGGAGCACTGGGATGAATATGTGAAAACCATCGACTATTCCATTCCGGAAGCACTGAAGAAAATGAGCAGCTGTCTTGATCTGATGCTGTTCTACAATTCTTCCGATGAAGAATACCGGAAATCTATGGATATGGTGGTTTCCCGTCTTGAGGACGAGTAACGTGTCATGTCATTCCGCCTGATTATAAAACAGGATGCAAAAAAGAGCATTCTGCAAGGCACATAAAATGCCTGCAGGATTCTCTTTTTTTGTTTCATTCTGTTTTACATCAAGTATAAAAGATAATCTGCCGCTGCCGCCCAAAGTATCCAGGAAACGCAAAGAACAGCAAATACTCCTTTATACCCGAGTACAGCAAAGTGGACGCGCCACTTCTCTTTCTGCGTGAATTTCTCCGGATTTTTTCCCTTTACCATCAGCATTCCGGCGATAAGAAGCATGGAAAGTGCCGAGATCAGCAGCAGCCCGTCTTTGGCCGCCTCCAGGGCGGCACGGATCGTGAAGCCTCCAAAGAGGAACCCTCCAAGCAGTAGCACAGCTGCCGCAGCGCCGCCGGACAGCAGACCGATTATGAATGCTCTGCCGAGATCGCGGCAGATTTCCTTTATCTTTTTCATGTTTTACAGTTCCTTATTTTCTTCTAACGCATCACAGAAATGGCATGCCACGAAATGGTTGTTTCCCACATCCTTTAATTCCGGCATCTGCTGGCGGCAGATGTCTTTTGCGTACTTACATCTTCCCTGGAATTTACAGCCCGGTTTTGTATTAATCGGACTTGGCACCTCGCCCTCCAGACGGATTTTTTTGCGGTCACGCTCTGCTTCTACCTTCGGATCCGGAATCGGAATCGCAGAGAGAAGCGCCTGTGTGTACGGATGGCGCGGATTCGCATACAGCTCCTCGGATGTTGTCAGCTCAACGAGTGTCCCAAGATACAGAACCGCCACACGATCGGAAATATGCTTGACCATCGACAGGTCATGGGCAACGAAAAGATAGGTCAGTCCCATCTTTTTCTGCAGATCCACAAGAAGATTGACGATCTGTGCCTGGATCGAAACATCGAGTGCGGAGATCGGCTCATCGAGAACGATGAACTCCGGCTGCACGGCAAGCGCACGCGCGATACCGATTCGCTGGCGCTGTCCGCCGGAAAACTCGTGCACGAAACGGTTCGCATGCTCGCGGTTCAGTCCGACCAGCTCCAGATATTTGTAGATCATCTCCTGGCGCTCTTTTTTATTCTTCGCAAGATGATGGATATCAATTCCCTCGCCGATGATGTCGGCAACGGTCATACGCGGGTCGAGTGATCCATACGGATCCTGGAAGACCATCTGCACCTGTTTTTTGAAGGCAAACCGCTCTTTTCCGTTTAATGCATGGACATCGGTTCCCTTGTAGAGCACCTGTCCGTCGGTCTTGTCATACAGGCCGATGCAGGTACGGCCGCACGTTGTCTTTCCACATCCGGACTCGCCAACCATTCCAAGTGTCTCACCCTTGTAAATTTCGAAGGAGACATCATCCACGGCCTTTAAGGTCGCATGGTTTCCGACCTGAAAATATTTTTTCAGATGGGAAACGGAAAAAAGCACTTCTTTTTCGTTATTTTCCATTACAGTTCTCCTCCTTCCAGATTTGGCATTTCTACTTTTGGTGCCATCGGGTGATGGAGCCAGCAGGCAGCTTTATGCTCGCCGCCGAATTCCGTTGCCTCCGGCATCTCTTCCTTACAGATCGGCATACAATAGCTGCACCGCGTGCAGAACGGACATCCGACCGGCGGGTTTAAAAGATCCGGCGGAGTTCCCGGAATTGTCGCGAGTTCCTGCTTGTTTTTCAAATCCAGACGCGGTACGGAACGGATCAGCGCCCAGGTATACGGGTGACGCGGACGATAGAAAATATCCTCACACGTTCCGCTTTCCACGATAATACCGGAATACATGACAGCAATCTTCTGTGCGATATTCGCCACAACACCAAGATCATGTGTGATCATGATAACGGACGTCTGGTTTTTCTTCTGCAGATTCTTGATAATATCGAGAATCTGTCCCTGAATTGTCACATCGAGTGCGGTCGTTGGCTCGTCACAGATCAGAATTTTCGGATCACAGGCAAATGCAATCGCGATCATAACACGCTGACGCATACCGCCGGAAAATTCATGCGGATACTGTCTGACACGTTTTTCCGGCTCCGGGATGCCGACCATGCGCAGCATCTCGACAGCCTCCTTTGCCGCTTCCTGTTTTGTCATGTTTTTGTGGCCCATCAGATTTTCCATAATCTGTTTTCCGACACGCATCGTCGGATTTAAGGAAGCCAGCGCATCCTGGAAAATGATTGCACACTCGCCGCCTTTGTAATGCTGCCACTGTTTTTTGTTGTATTTCAGAATATTCTCTCCATGATAGAGAATTTCACTGTTCTCTTTAATCTCACCCTGCGGCGCCTTGATGAGGCCCATGATGGATTTCGCCGTTACAGATTTTCCGCAGCCGGATTCGCCCACAATTGCGAGCGCCTGACCTTTCTCGAGAGAAAACTGTACACCGCGGACTGCCTTTACTTCACCGGCATAGGTGTGATAAGAGACTCTTAAGTTTTTTACTTCCAGAATCGGATTGTTTTGTTCGTTCATATCGTTATCTCCCACTTATTACTGGCGAAGTCTCGGATCCAGGGCATCGCGCAGGCCGTCTCCCAGAAGGTTGAATGCCATAACGATGATACAGAGCACGAGACATGGGAACAGAAGCTGTGACGGATAGAAATCCATGTTCTGCTGTCCCATCGAAATCAGGACACCAAGGCTGATCGACGGTGCCTTGAGGCCGATGCCGAGGAAGCTAAGACCTGCCTCCGTAAAAATAAACATCGGGATTGCCGTCGCCGTATCCAGAATCAGGATACCCAGCATATTCGGTACATAGTGTTTTAAGATGATGCGGAGCGGTTTTGCACCGAGCACCTCCGCCGCGTAAACGTATTCCGTCTCACGGAGCTGTTTGATCATACCGCGCACCTGACGTGCCGTGTTACACCATGCGGTGACACTAAGCGCGACCAGAAGTGCAAACAGGTTATTTCCAAGAATCATCATGATCAGAATCGTAAGAAGCAGAGACGGAATCGAGTTGATAACCTCGATGATCCGCATCAGAACCTCATCGACCCAGCCGCCGAAATGTGCCATCAGCGCGCCATATACCGTTCCGATGATGAGTTTGATTGCCGTTGCAACGATCGCGATGATCAGTGATGCCCGCGCGCCGACCCAGACTCTTGAGAAGAGGTCACGTCCCAGGTTGTCGGTTCCAAACCAGTATTTTGACGATACGCCCTGGTTTTTCTCGGCGATATTCATGGATACATAATCATATCCTTTGATATGCGGTCCGATGATGACCATGACAAGCAGAATGCCGAGCACAACAAGAGATCCCATTGCGATCGGATTTTTGCGGAGCCGTCTCCAGGCGTCCTGCCAGTAGGAAATGGTCGGGCGGTCAATCCGGTTCGCATCTTCCTCGGTGTATCCTATTACTTTAAATTTTTCCGGTGTTAATGCTGCCATAATATCCTCCTTATCTGCTCTTTCCTGTCAGACTGATTCTCGGGTCAACGACCACGTACAGCAGGTCCGTGATAAAGAGAACACCGATGTAAAGTGCTGCGATAATAACCGTCTCTCCCATGATAATGGAAAGATCCTGGTTATTGACCGCCGTCACATAATACTGTCCGATTCCCGGGATGGAAAAGATACTCTCGATGAAGAAGGAGCCTGTGATACACATGGCAACCGACATCGGAAGCTGTGTGATAACCGGGATAAACGAGTTCCGAAGGATATGGCGGCGGATAATCTGTCCGCGGCTTAAGCCCTTCGATTCAGCAGTCAGCACGTAATCCTGATTGATCACATCGAGCATCGAGGTTTTCAGCAGACGCGCATACGTTGCGATATAAGAAAAGCATCCTGTCAGGGTCGGAAGAATCGTGTATTCCCATCCTCCGAACCACAGATCCTTTCCCGCAGGCCAGCCGATCGTCGGCAGAACCTTCAGGTTACCTGCGAAAATTTTCTGAAGCATCAGACCAAAGATCAGGTTCGGAATGGAAATCAAGAGGACCGACAGGGCGATCACCATATAGTCCCAGAAGCTTCCCCTCCTCATTGCCGCAAGAATTCCAAGCAGCAGACCGATCGTGATACCGACCAGCACCTGCTGGATACCAAGGCGGGCGGATACCGGAAGACGGTCATGAATCAGCTTCTGTACCGTCTGTCCCGCATAGACAACAGATTCCCCGAACTCTCCCTTGCAGATTCCCTTCATTGTGATCACATAGCGCTCCATCATCGGCTTGTCGAGGCCGTAGCGCTTATAGAGGTTTTCCTTTACGGTCGGCGAGAGCTTGCTCGCACGCTCCGTCAGCGGATCTCCCGGAACCGCTTCCAGAAGGAAAAACGTGGCCGTTGCAATCAGAAACAGTGTGATCAGCATTTCCGCGAAACGGCGCAGTAAATATTTTGGCATAAAAATCCTCTCCCTGTCCGGTCTTTTCCGACCGGAATTTTATTATGATAGCGAAAGAAGAGCCTATTGTTTCATAAGCCCTTCTTCCCTCATTTCTTCTGTTTTGCTGCTTTTTTTATTTCTCTACAGTTGCTCTGTAAAGCTCCTGGCTTGCGCCGAAGGAGGATGTGTAGAAATCTTTTACCCAGTTCTGATAATAGTAATGTTTATCAGAGTAGTACAGCGGTGCAACACCACAATCCTGTGCAACCAGGAGATCTTCCAGCTTCTGGTAAATCTCAAGGCGTTTTGCGTTGTCGTTCTCTCCGGTCAGAGAATCGATCAGGCTGTCGTACTCGCTGTTGCTATAGAGACCGTAGGAATCATAAACGCCTGTCTTCATGATGTTCAGGAAATCCAGCGGATCGTTGTAATCGCTGAACCATCCGCCTACAAAGATATCGTAGTTCTTGTTATCGCGCTCGTTTGCAAGCATCTGGTAATCGCCAACGGTGTTCAGCTCTACCTTTACGCCCAGATTCTGGGAAATGGACTGCTGCAGGTACTCTCTCTCGAGCTGATTCTCGGTAGCAGAACCCTGGGACAGCAGTGTAATGGTGATGTCTTCCGGTTTGTCGGTGATACCAAGCTCATCAAGGCCTTTCTGGAACAGTGCTTTTAACTTGTCTGCATCTCCTGCATACTGCTCATATTCCTTTTTCATCGTCTCCGACGCCTGCTTGCGGTAGGAAGTTCCGTCGAGCGTGATCGCCGGGGAAACGAAGCCGTAAGCTGCGGTGTATCTTCCGTAAACAGCTGATACCATCTCCTCACGGTTGATGGAGTAGGAAATTGCCTTGCGGATGTTTACGTTTTTCATCAGACCGGATTTTCCGCCCTCAGACTGCTCGTAGCACAGAACCATAGTTCCCGGGTACTCGGTGGTCATGGTCTGCATATTGCCTGCTTCTACTTCTTTGTCATATTTTGCAATGTAATCGCCTGCTGCATCGAAAACGTCCAGCTGTCCGTTATCGAACATGGTTGCTGCTGTTGCGTTCTCTGCTACACAGTACCAGTTTACCTGATTCAGTTTTACGTTGTCCTTATCCCAGTACTGGTCATTCTTTACCCATGTCATGGAGTTATCTTCTACCAGGTTTGTCATGGCAAACGGTCCGTTGTAGACACATTTTGTCCAGTCTTTTCCCCACTGGTCTCCGGCTGCCTCTGCGACATCCTGACGGGTCGGGTAAAGCGGAGTTGCTACCAGCTTGGACTGGAAGGTCGGATCCGCTACCTTTAAGGTAACCTCGAAGGTGTAATCGTCAACTGCTTTGATTCCGATCTCATCGGCAGAACCCTGTCCGTTATAATACTCCTCTGCTCCTACTACGTTAAACAGGAAGAAAGAATAGGAATATCCGTATTCCGGATTTAACAGACGTTTCCAGCCGTACTCATAATCTGCTGCGGTAACCGGCTGTCCGTCGGACCATTTTGCATCCTTTCTCAGATGGAAGGTATAAACCAGTCCGTCATCGGATACGTCCATGGATTCTGCACCGGCATACTCGAAACGGTCTCCGTTTTCATCTGCCACGTCACGCATCAGTCCTTCATAGCACTCCGCCATCATCCAGCGCCATCCCATATCCTGCACATCGAAATTGTTTCCAAAGGATAC
>ENA-OUQM01001434-OUQM01001434.1-human-gut-metagenome-genome-assembly--contig:-NODE-1434-length-12814-cov-12.719335_pt1 | contig 12814 bp, 9 predicted proteins | sample MGYA00237949_ERZ548830 | MGnify/ENA primary metagenome ERZ548830 (study PRJEB26490, sample SAMN05194706) | human gut metagenome | biome: terrestrial biome; feature: human-associated habitat; material...
CATCGGCGGATACGGTCAGGGTTCCGCCGGTAATTTTAATGTAAAGCTCAGAGTTGCCTCCACCACCGGGGCCTCCCTGCATCATCTGTGGAGCATCGCCGTCAGACGGAGCGTTCCCCGGATCGAAGTTCTGCGGCGCATTTCCGCCAGACGGAGCGTTCTCCGGATCGAAATTCTGCGGCGCATTTCCGTCAGACGGAGCGTTCTCCGGATCGAAGTCCTGCGATGGCTGTATATCGCTGCCTTTTTCTGTATCAGGCGGCATTTGCGGAGGTTCCTTTCCGTCTGCCTCGCCGGATATGCTGCCATCATTACCGGAGTTTACGGCAGCACTGCTATCGTTGTTTGAGCTTGCGGCATTGCTGTCATCGTCACCGGAATTTGCAGCATTGACGCCATCGTTGCTGGCATTTACAGTAATGTCACCGCCATTGACCACAACGCGTTTTCCTTCCAGACCTTCGTAGCTTTCTTCAACAAGAATCGTTCCGCCATGGATGACGGTGTCGAGCTCCGCATGGAATCCGTCGTCACCGGAGTTTACGGTGATGGTTCCATCATCGACAACGATGCTGCCGGTTGCATGGAATCCGTCCTGTTCTGCCTTAACTGTAAAAACACCACCGGCAATATAGATATTTCCAAGCCCTGTGTCATCCGTATTCTTCGCTTTGACCGCACTGTTTGCAGCATCAATGTCAAAGCTTCCATCCAGAATTTTAAGCTGATCTTTGGCTGTGATCCCGTTATCTGCAGCAGTGATTTTGTAGGTTCCACCAGTGATAACAAGGTCATCTTTGGATACAATCCCGTGTTTGTAGTCTGCCTCGATGGTCAGACTTCCTGTCCCGTTGCAGACAAGATCTGATTTGGAGAAGATAACGCCGTCTACCGTGTTGTCGTCAATCTGAGTGTACTCGTTTCCACCGCCAAGCGTGTTGCTGCTGTTTTCAGCAAGCGTGATGAAAACTTTGTCCGCTTCGCGAACGTAGATGGCAGCATTCGTCTCACAGTTGATATGGACTCCATCGAGTACGATCTGAACCTTGTCGGAATCGGATGCGTCTACGATAATCTGGCCATCCTCAAGTGTTCCGCTTACGATGTAAACGCCTTCTTCCGTGATGGTAATTGTGCTGCCATCTGCTTTGACTCCGCTGCCGGAGACGGTAGCTGTCGTCTTATTAAGTGTAATTTTTACGGCTTCTGATGCTTGATAGCTTCCGCTCTTCTCACGGTCTGTGAATTCGGTGTCGATAGTGGATTCGGTCAGTTCCAGGTCAAAATTAATATCGGAAGCACTTTCCATTGCATTTTCCGAATCTGTGCTCTCTGATGTGGTATCCGCGTTGTCGGCAGATGTTTCGCCGGTTGACTCTGTACGGGCAGATTCGGCATTTACAGAGCTGGAAGATGTCACTGCTGTGCCGCATCCGCCGAAGGCCAGCGATGATACAAGAAGCAGACTGACGACCGCGCCGGTCTCTTGTTTTCTGTTTTTATTTCTGTTTCGATTCATTATAATTCCTCCCTTCCGGTCTGTGCACGACTGCACAGGATTTCAAGGTTTCCGTTTCTGCAGCGGAGCTGGTCAATCATGTTTTTCTCTTCGCCTTCCTCGCGGAATGCGATGCGATACTCCAGCTTGAAAAGACTTCCCATATTCGTGGTTTTTACCTGTACAAGCTCGCAACGGGTCAGATACCTGGCAAAGATATCGTCAAAAACACTGGTATAATCAAGGGACTCCGGAATGGTAATGCGGAGTTCTTTTTCTTTCTCTTTTTTTTCTCCAAAGTTGGTCTGCACGAGAATAAACCATACAGCCTCTACAATAATTGCAAATGCTGCTGCGGTTCCAAGAAAGCCCATACCGGTTGCAAGGCCAACTGCCATAGCAAGAAAGATGCTGCTAATTTCTTTGGCACTTCCCGGTGCAGAACGGAATCTGACGAGAGAGAAGGCTCCGGCAACGGCGACTCCGGTTCCAAGATTTCCATTGACGAGCATGATCACCATCTGTACGATCACAGGCATCAGAACAAGCGTGACAGCAAAGCTTTTGGTGCATTCGCTTTTGTACCTGTAAACAGCAGCGATCAACAGTCCCAGAATCAGAGACACTGCTGTGCAGGCAAGGAACTGACCAAAGGTGAATGCGGCGGTTGTTTCTGTAAAAACGGAACTGAATATTGTGTTAAGCATAGCAAATTCCTCCCAGAATTTTTTTATTTTCTTGTCTATTCAGAGCCCCATCTCGATTCCGCTTACGCTACATCGCGATGTTGCTTCTCGCCATATGAAATTCCAGAAAAACCGCTCATTCATGCAAGCATGATTCGCGATTTTTCTTCTATTTTGCATGGCTCTGAATAGTTACATTTTCTTTTTTTGTGAAGCAGATTATGTTTGAAAAAGGCTTTTCGCAAGCTGTGAGTCCACCCACTGCTTCTTGCTTTTCGCAATGGCCGCAGAGGACTTACCTGATTCAGCTAACGGAATGCTGTTTTTGATACGGTTTGCCGGATATCTGTGAATGGTATGAAAGCTTTTTCTTCTTCTTTTTCTTCTTCTTTTTCTTCTGATGCTTTCTGATTTTCAATCTGATAGGCAACGCCGTATTTAGAAAATGATGCCGGATAGATTGCAAGATCATCCAGAATTTTGCTGAACCATAGGGGCACAGCACCTGGTGTTTTCACCTCCATGAGATACCAGTCTGGTTCTAAAAGCCTGGTTCCTTCCGTTGGACCGTCAAGACACAGATTGTCGGTACGCCATCGGATATTGGTGTCGAAGGTAACACGAAAGTTCCTGTCTTCCGTGCCGAAGCAGGCGATGCGGTCGTAGGCGATGTACATAACGGGAGCAAGCCCCCGATAGTAGTTGCGAAACCAGGTGATTTCGTGGAGAATCTGGCTGTCGAAGCCCGGTTCTGATTTTCCCGCAAGATAGGGAACCGCTTCTGATAATATCATGCGCTCACGGCGTTTGTAGACGATTCCTTCATATTTTTTCTTTAGTTCTACGTATATGGGGCTGGTCTCTTTGGCCGGACCATAACTGCGGAGTCGCAGTTTTTCTTTGTAGACGGGTTTTTCCAGCGAACGGCGGATGAGCTGGTGATCCGGGGTATCGTAATAGAGGCTGCAGATGGTATCAAGGCCGTATTCATCCATCTGCAGATGACCCAGAAGGCTCTTGCGAAGCTTGCGAGCCATGATCGGGGAAAGCATGTATTTTGTTTCATACCGTTGGAAGGTCATGGGAATCTGTTGGCTTTGCATCATAATCGATTGATCCTTTCGTTTGATTTACTTCCGGAAATGTTTTTTACATTTTTAAGTATAATGAGGAAACTTTAAAGGAACCTTAAAGAATGGACGGAAAATGTGAAAGCTTTGTGAAAAGACGGACCTCTGTAATCCAGATCGCTTTTTGAATACCATATAAAAAAGAAAGAGCCCGTTTCCGGACAAATTCGTTGGAAGCGGATTTGTTCGGAACGGACTCTTGTAGCCGATATGCAAAGTCATAAAACAAATAAAATAGGAAAAGCGTCAAAAATCATCTTGGCCAGCGCTCTTTTCTGGACATGAGTGGCGCGAATGGTACATGAGGATGCGTCTGGTACCAGTAAGCTGTGGTAGCGACATCATCCTGACGTTCAAAGAGACCTCCATGACTGACGCCAATCTGCTGAAGAGTTACCTTAAGATCCTTCTCAAAAAGGATAGGATCAAGAAGGTGCCAACGGTAGAAGCTGCGCTGTGGCATCTGATCATCATTGTGATAATCATTATGAAGGAAGGTATCGTGGCTAGAGTAGTAAGGATAGCCAAGATACGGCGTACAGTACTGATTTTCAACGGTTTGGCCATTTTGCTGTGTTGCAAAGCTCCAGGCACCACCGAAGTAATCTTCTGTTCCGGTTCCGCAGATGGTTGGATAATCCTTGTCTCCATCGATGTAGAATTTCATCTCACCTTCTCCGTACCAGTAGCGTTCGAGGCTGGTCAGTGCAAGATAAGTTCCAACGTACTGGCCTTTCCCTTTGATGTTGTCGAGGACAACGTAGTCTTTTGCCTTTTCCGTGATGCGCTGACGACGCCACTGGGCATGGAAATAGACAGCATCTTCCGGAACCGTTGTCAGGCAATAGTCGATCTGATAAAAGAAGGCCGGAATCGGCTCATCACACTGATTTTCAATGGTAATACGGGCGTTTTTACGGAACGGCATCGGAAAATAGCTGTTGAAACCGCGGGTCGGATTGACAGCAATCGGGACTGAGTTTACCTGGTAGGAAACACCGAAGCCACAGCAGAAGAAATCGCCAAGCGGGCATTCAACGGATGGGAATTCTTCATCGTCCCAGTACATGCGCAGAACAAGATCCCGCAGAACGTAACGGTTACGTTCACTGGTACGGTCTGTAACGGTGATCCAGATGTGCTGAATGATGCCTTCTCCATGGATCTCACCAAGTGTTACGGTCTCTCCTGCTTCTATTTTCGGGATACACGGGGAACCTTTTCTGGACGGACCAAGATCGCTGGATGCCATGCCACCTTTTCCTTTTTCTCCATTCCGGTTTTCCCAGTTAATAGAACGGGACTGTCCGCTTTTCAGCCGGAAAATGTTTTGTAAACCACAATCAAACATCATATATTCCTCCTTTTGTTTTGTTTTCTTTTGTTTTTTCTCTCTTGGAAGCTTTTGATTTCTGCTTTTTTGTGTGTCTGCCTTTCCTACCCTGCCGTCATTTTTCCATTTTTCCGGAATTTTCTTTCTTTCATCCTTTTACCGGAAAGACTGCTTTAAAACAGATGCCATCTCGTGTCCGCTCTGCGGTGATTTTTCCCTTATGTGCCTTTACAATTGCAGCAGCCACGGAAAGGCCGATTCCATAGCCGCCGCTTTCCCTGGCCCGCGACGCATCCGCACGGTAGAAGCGGTCAAAGAGGCGGTTGAGATCACCTTCCGGCAGGGTATCGCAGGTATTCTGCACCGAAAATTCTGCTTTTTTGCCGTTTTTTCGCCAGCAAATGTGGATTTTTCCACCCTCCGGAGTGTATTTAACGGCGTTATCCACAAGAAGAGAAACAAGCTGGTGAATTCTTGCGGCATCCCCTTCCATATGGACTTCTTCTGCAATATCGCTCTGCAACGCGATCTGTTTCGTAACCGCAGAGGCTTCAAAGGACGTTACGGCATCCATGATGGTTTCTGACGCATTCCATGTTTTCAGCTCCAGTTCTCCGCCACCTTCCTCCATTTTTGCAAGCGTCAGAAGCTGTGTTACAAGACTGTTCAGACGCTCAATCTGGTGATGAATGCTCTCCGTCCACTCGCTTTCTCCCCCGCACATTTCAATCACCTCCGTGTTGGCAGAAATGATCGCGATCGGTGTTTTCAGTTCATGGCCTGCATCCGTAATGAACTGTTTCTGTTTTTCCATGCTCTCGATGACCGGGCGGATGGCTTTCCTGGAGCAGAAAATCACGAGAATCAGAACCAGAAGATAGCAGCCTGCAGCAACGGAACAGGAAATGCCTGCGATGCTCTCGACGTTCTGCGTATCACGGGAACAGTCAACAAAAACGATCAGCAGTTTTTCCTCTGTCTGCCGCATCCGATACCGGAATATACCTGTTTTCCCTGGTTTCCCGGGCTGTTCTCCGGAAATGTTCCGTCGCTATCCAGCAGCATATTCAGCAGGACATCCGTTTTCTGTTCTGTCTGCCAGTAATTGATTCCATTAACGGTTCCTACCAGTCCGCAGCATCAATTCCATTGTAAACAACATCTACAGAATAATGGTTATGTGTAAACACTGCTTCCAGCGCGTGCGCCATCTCTTTTTCATCTTCTGCCAGCAGCAGTCTCATATCGGTTCTCCTTATTTTGGTAATTTTCAGGATTCTCCGCCGGCGGCGGGTCGCTTCAGCGACATAATTCCCCCTCCGCCGCAGTGCAATCCTGCCCGGATGTTCGGTTTGCATTCATTTTCTTTTTTTCTCTGCCCGTCTCCGCAGCAGCTCTTTTGCGCCTGCGTACAACAGAAAATATACCGTCAGAATCATGACAACTATAATCCTGTTATCTTTCAGGCTGAAAAAAGAGGTCACATTGACTGCCGCCAGAAACAGCAGCAGTGACACACTGAGATCAATTTTTTCTTTTCTGTCGGCCAGCACCATTCCTGCGGCCGCCAGAACCAGAAGAACGGCAATTCTTGCAATCAGATTTGCCATTTTGACGCCTCCTTACTGTTTCCGGAAGGTAATTTCCCCGGTTTTATCATCCATACCATCGACGATGGCAAGAGATTCCAGATGAATGCCGCGGTCACGCAGCAGTTTTCCTCCGATCTGGAACCCTTTTTCGATGACAACGCCGGCTCCGACAAGCTCTGCGCCGGAATCCTGAACGAGTGTTGCCAGTCCTTCCAGGGCTTTTCCGTTTGCCAGGAAGTCGTCGATCAAAAGCACTTTGTCACCTTTTCCAAGAAATTCTTTGGAAACAATAATATCATAAACTCTTCCATGCGTGAAAGATTCTACTTTTGTCGTGTAAACATCACCGGCAATATTTTTTGTCTGTGTTTTCTTGGCAAAAACAACCGGTACATTGAAAATTTCAGCTGCAACACAGGCAATTCCGATTCCGGATGCCTCTATGGTCAAGATTTTCGTGATTTCTTCTCCCGCAAAACGACGCTGAAATTCTTTTCCGATCTCCCGGAACAGGTTCACATCCATCTGATGATTTAAAAAGCTGTCCACCTTCAGGACATTTCCCTCGCGTACTTTTCCGTCTTTGCGGATTCTGTCTTCCAATAACTGCATTTTTTTGAAGCCTCCCGAATTTTTATTATACCCATTGTACTTACTTCTCACTGGAAATGCAAGTCCAAATCCATCAAATTTCGCACTGTCTCAAATTTTATTCATGGCAGCCGCCGGTGTCTCTGCAGCAGAGATCCTCTTTCCGGTCCAGATCCTTTAATTCCCACGCGGCTTCGACCAGGAACGGAATTACCGATTCCCAGTGCCGTTTCAGCACCTTTTTCCCGCCGCGGTCGCCGGAAAGTTCTTTTAGTTCTGAAAAATAAGGTTTTGAAAACCACGCCGGATTGCCGCTCTCGCCGCCGCAGAAAACGCAGCCAAGTGGAGCCTTCTGCATCTCCATGGATTCCAGAAAGCGCTCCGCCGTCTCTTCCTTCAGGTACGGCTGATCCGCCACAAAACACGCACAGGCATCGGCATTTTGCTTCTCCGCCGCCTCGATTCCCGCGCGGATTGTATAGGAAATTCCTTTTTCGCTGTCCGGCGAAAACACCGTCTGCAGACGCCCGGCTTTTACCAGCGGCGCAAGCTCCTCCAGAATCCTTTCATACTGCGTCACAACCAGCAGTTCCCAGTTCTCATGCCTTCCGGCAATTTGGGCCAGCCGGTCCAGCAGATGGCGGTACACCGCCTTTCCATCCAGCGGATAGAGCAGCTTATTTTCCCCGAACCGTCTGCTGTTCCCGGCTGCCAGATAAAGTATCGTTACTCGCATTCTTTTTCCGCAATTCCCATTGCAATCTGCTCGCTCGTGATCGGCAGTTCGCGGAACCACAGACCCGTCGCATTGTAGATTGCATGTGCCAGCGCCGGAGCCGGTGTGTTGATGACGATCTCGCCGATCGATTTTGCACCGAACGGACCGGTCGGCTCGTAGCTGCTCCGAAACTCGACGCGCAGCTTGCCCATATCGAGGCGGGTCGGCACTTTATACTGCATAAACGAATTATTGATCATCTGACCCTTGTCCGTGTACTGGATATTTTCAAACAGCGTCATGCCGATGCCCTGCACCAGACCGCCCTCGACCTGTACGCGCGCAAGGTTCGGGTTGATGACGGTTCCGCAGTCGACAACGGCGGCATAATCGAGAATCCTGACCTCGCCGGTCTCTTTATCCAGCTCGATCTCGACCGCACCAGCCATATAAGGCGGCGGCGATACCGGAGAGCAGTTGCTTTCCGTCGCTTCCAGCGCGATGCCGTTATTGCACATGGCCGCTGTTGCGATTTCTTCCATCGTCATGCTGCTTCCGCTCTTTTCATGCACGACGCCGGTACCGGTAAATTCTGTCTCATCTTCCGGCACGTTCATCCGCTCTGCCGCCAGGGCACAGATTCGTTTCCGAAGCGTCATGCAGGCTTTTTCCACCGCTTTTCCGGTAATATACGTCGTACTCGATGCATAGGAACCGGAGTCATACGGGGACGTATCGGTATCTGCGCCGACAACGGTAATGTCATCCACATCACACTCCAGACACTCTGCCGCCATCTGGGACAGAATCGTATCGCAGCCGGTTCCCATATCGGCCGCTGCGATCAGCATCGTATAGCCGCCGTCGTCGTTGACTTTGATTGTTGCCGATCCGACATCGAGATTGGAAATACAGGAGCCCTGCATCGCCATCGCAATGCCGACGCTGCGCACCTTTCCATTTCCCATATCACGGCACGGATATTTCTCATCCCAGCCGATCATCTCTTTCGCACGCTCCACACACTGGTCAAGCGCACAGCTGTTTGCCGTTTCGCCATAGTAAGCCGGCATGAACTGTCCCTCACGGACCATGTTCTGCTCCCGGATCCGGATCGGATCGATGCCAAGACGCGCTGCCATCTCACTGACAGCAGATTCTACGGCAAAGATACCCTGCGTCGCACCGTATCCGCGGTAAGCACCGGCTGACATTACGTTGGAATACACAACATCATACGCAAACCGGTAAGCCTCAAGAGATCCATACATCGGAATCGATTTGTGGCCGGAAAGGCCGACCGTTGTCGGTCCATGCTCGCCGTATGCACCCGTGTTGGAAAGTGTATACAGATCGATCGCACGGATTCTTCCATCCTTCATCGCACCGAGGCGGATCGTTACTTCCATCTCATGGCGCGGTGTGGATGCTGTCTGGGACTCTTCTCTCGTAAAGATCATTTTCGACGGTTTTCCGGTTTTCCAGGTTACAAACGCCGGGAAAATTTCGGCAACCACCGTCTGCTTCGCTCCGAATCCGCCGCCGATTCTCGGCTTGGAAACACGGATCTTCGATTTCGGAATGCCGAGTGCATTGGACAGAATGCGGCGCGCATGGTAAACGATCTGGGTCGAGCTCAGCACATTCAGCCGTCCGTAGGTATCCATAAAGCAGTATGTCCGGAACGTCTCCATCATCGCCTGCTGGGCTGCGCGTACATGATACGTATGCTCTACAACCTCATCGCACTCTGCGAGCACGGCTTCCACATCTCCGTTGTGATCTTCCGCACTTGCACAGAGATTTCTCTGATTGTCCGCACCGACCGGACAGAGCGATTTCCAGCTTTCCTCCGGATGCACCAGCAGTTCATTATCCTTGGACTGATGAAAATCCAGAATGGCCGGAAGCACTTCGTACTCTACTTTCAGGAGCTTCCGCGCACGGTCCACGCATTTTTCATCTTTTCCGGCAATAATCGCCACCGGATCTCCCACGTAGCGCACATGCTGATCGAGGATCAGACGGTCATACGGGCTTGGTTCCGGGTAGGTCTGTCCTGCCATTGTAAAACGCTGTTTCGGCACATCCTCCCAGGTATAAATCGCCTCAATGCCCGGAACACGCTCTGCTGCCGTCTTTTTCACGGATTTTACGATTGCATTGGCATGCGGACTCCGCAGTACCTTGACAATCAGACAATCCTTCGGCGCCAGATCATCTACATAAACCGGCTTTCCGGTTACCAGCGCGAGGGCATCCTTTTTGATCACCGGCTTATTCACACTGCAGAGCTGATCGGTTCTTCCCGACCAGTCCGGTTCATAGATATGATTTTCTCTGCTCATGACGCACCTCCCTGCTGCTTTTTCCAGGCAAGGAAATTCAAAATTCCCCGAAGCTGTCCTTCATATCCGGAACAGCGGCAGAGATTTCCCGCCAGATATTCTTTAATTTCTTCCTCACTCGGATCCGGATTTTCCCGGAACAGCGCAATCGCATTCATAATCATCCCCGGATTGCAGAACCCGCACTGCTCGGCGCCCTGTCCGGCAATAAAGGAACCAAATTCTTCTGCTTCCTCCTGCAGGCCTTCCAGCGTATCCACCTTACATCCATTCGCCCGCGCCGCAAGCACCGAACACGACAGCACCGGTTTTCCCTCCAGAAAAACCGTACACAGCCCGCAGTTCGACGTCTCACAGCCGCGCTTCACACTGTAGCATCCCTGGCTTCTCACAAAATCGATCAGGAGCATGTCTGCATCGATTTCCGCTTCCGTCTTCTTTCCATTTAAGATCATCGAAATCTTCATCACTGCTCCTCCTTCTTCTGAATTTCTTCCATACATCTGCGCAGCAGCACCCGTCCCAGATGATGACGATACTCTGCACTTCCGCGCATATTACTGCCATACGTAAACTGATCAGAAATCTCCGAAGCCGCCGCCTTCAGCTCCTCCGCAGATGCCTTTCCAGCCGCCAGCTTTTCCGCCAGCTCCGCCGGAAGCTCTACACGTGCCGCCTTCGCCGGTCTTGCCCCAAGCACCGCACATCCTTTTCCGTCTTCCACCCGCACCGCACACGTCAGCACCGGGAAATCCGTTCTGGAATTTCGATGACTCTGATAAACCGTAACACCCTCATGCTTCTTCACAATCAGCCTTACCAGCACATCCCTGTCTCTCTTTGAACAGGCAAACTCCGCCAGCGGCATCCGTCCCGCATGAACCAGCTCCACCTCCGTATCCAGCGCCAGAAACAGCGTCAGCACATCCGAAAATCCAAATCTGCCGAAAATACTGCCTCCCACCGTAGCCAGATTCCGGAACTGCACCCCGACAATACTCCGCACACTCTCCCGTGCCGCACCGTCGGTATAAGCATTCAGCCCCTCATGCTCCTCCATCTGCCGCAGCGTCACCATACATCCAATCGAAAACTCCTCCTCGGACTCTTCAATCTGATCCAGTCCCAGCCCGGACAAATCAATCGCCGTCTGCACCTGCCTCTGCCCCATCTTCGTCCAGAGCATCCCGCCCAGGATACAGGCGCTTCTCTTCTGATTCAGCTCATACGCCTCCTCCAGCGACCCCACCCGGACATAATCCTTAATCTTAATCATACTTACCCTATATCCTCCATTTTTACTCAATATAGAAGCCCATATATTTAATATTATACCCGACCTGCTCCCCCCTTTCAACTTTTTTCTATTTTTTTCAAAAAAACCCTTGCATTTTCCCTCCACATCCAGTATAATCATTCAATGTCGGAAGTCATTCTGACACAAAACAAAATACATGGACGGATTCCCGAGTGGCCAAAGGGGACAGACTGTAAATCTGCTGCAAATTGCTTCGATGGTTCGAATCCATCTCCGTCCATATGCCGCAGTGGCGGAACTGGCAGACGCCCGGGACTTAAAATCCCGTGGGTAGTGATACCCGTACCGGTTCGATCCCGGTTTGCGGCACGATTAAGAGCTCTGATTCATACGAATCGGAGCTCTTTTTCCATTCTCCCCCAAAAATCTTACGCCGATCCGCCCTAGCGGATCCAGCCCCATCTCCCGTTCCCACTACCAGCCTCGCCGCCGCGCGCCCGGTGGTCTTGCGTGATGCGCAGGGCAGCATTGGAAAAGCGGGTTGGAAAAACCAGAAAAAACGGAAGCCTTTCGAAAGACTGAAATCTGGTGCTCAACACCAGATTTCAAGGCATTCTGAGCTGGGAAATCATCAGATTTCCCGGCGAATAATGCCGGTGTCTGTCGAAAGACCTCCGTTTTTTCTACGTTTTTCCCCCGCTTTTCCACCGCTGCCCTGCGCATCACGCAAGACCACCGGGTGTGCGGCGGCGAGGCGTCCCCCAAATCCGTCACTCCTCGCATCTATGCAGTACCACTCCCGATAACGGCAGCAAATCCATCTCCAGTATACCCGCCGGTGCCTCGATTTCTTTCTCCTCCGAAGAAAATCCCACCGCATCCGTCGCAAACACCTGCGTCAGCTTCGCCACCGAACTCCGGTTAATCCCGGTAAGCCACACCGGAATCTCCACATGCACCCTCTCATTTCGGTTATTAATCACCACAATCACCTGCTCCTCCTGATTAAACCGTCCATAAGAAAGCACATTATAATCATGGTACAGAAATTTCAGCGATCCCATCGCCAGCACCGGAAATCTCCGATGCACCGCAATCATTTCTTTATAGAATCGGATCAGCTCCTGATCCTCCTGTCCCCAGGGATACGTCCTCCGGTTATCCGGATCCGTAAACCCGACCTGGCCGGCCTCATCCCCATAATACAGCGTCGGCGCCCCCGGCCACGTCATCTGAATCACAACCGCCTCGCGCAGCACCGCCTTATTCGTATTCTCCGCAGCCGCATACGGCCCAACATTCGCCACACGCCCCACACGATGATTCGTTCTCGTGAGGAACCGCGAATGATCATGATTATCCAGCTCATTCATCGCCGTATACAGCGAAGGCGCATAAAACGCCGGCATATGATACGTCATCGCCCCGATAAAACTCTCACTGTTTCCGAGAAGCCCCTGGTTAAACTCATCACTGTGCTTCTCCATACCCGTGAGGAACCAGGAAACCGGCTCCATAAACGCATCATAGTTCATCACCGTATCCCACTCGTCGCCCTGCAGCCAGCTCATCGCATCGCCGTAGTGCTCCGCCAGAATAATCGCCTCCGGATTCGCCTCCTTCACAACGCGCCGGAACTCCTTCCAGAACTTGTGGTTAA
>ENA-OUQM01001436-OUQM01001436.1-human-gut-metagenome-genome-assembly--contig:-NODE-1436-length-12796-cov-16.652618_pt1 | contig 12796 bp, 10 predicted proteins | sample MGYA00237949_ERZ548830 | MGnify/ENA primary metagenome ERZ548830 (study PRJEB26490, sample SAMN05194706) | human gut metagenome | biome: terrestrial biome; feature: human-associated habitat...
CAAGACGCAAGTGCCGCCCAAGGCACGATGCGGATGCTGGGTGCCGCAACCCGATGGCGGCGGCCACTCCAAATCGTCCCACATAAAAAGGCTGCTGCACAAAACCCTGTGCAGCAGCCTTAAATATTTTACGTTTACAACAGATCAGATGCTGAACTGCACGGCGCAGAAGGCGGCATAGATGCACAGCAGTGCAATGCCCTGCGGGCGGCTCAGCTTGCCCTTGATCAGAGCGGGCAGGGTGAGCAGCAGCATCACGGCAAACATGACCGGGATATCCATCACCAGCGAGGCGTTCATGCCTGCGATGGTGGAGTTCTGCGGGATGCTGAAGGGTGCCAGCGTGACAGACACGCCGCTGACCAGCACCAGATTGAACACGTTTGCACCGATGACGTTGCCCAGCGACAGCGCACCGTGGCCCTTGACCAGCGAGGTGATGGCGGTGACCAGCTCCGGCAGCGAGGTGCCCAGTGCCACAAAGGTCAGTGCAATGACCGACTCCGGCACGCCCAGCGCCTGTGCGATGAGGGTGCCGTTGTCCACCAGCAGGTCAGCGCCCACAGCAATGAGCACTGCGCCGATGGCCAGCAGACCCAGCTCCTTGGCAAAGGAGCCTTCCTCAGCCTGCTCTTCCTCTTCCGGGGCGGGGGCGTTTTTCATAGCCAGCACGTTGCACACGATGTAAGCCACGAACATGGCCAGCAGGATCAGACCCACCGGGCGGGTGAAGGAGCCGGTGGTGTAGGCCACACCGGCATAGAAAGCGGCAGCCACAAAGAAGAAGGCCACCGGGGTGCGCAGGCTCTTGGGGTCAACCTTGCCCGGGCGCACCGCAATGGTGATGGCGGCGATCAGTGCAGAATTGCAGATGACCGAGCCGATGGCGTTGCCGTAGGCGATCTCGCCGTGACCGGTGAGGGCAGAGGTGGTGGACACCATGACCTCCGGCAGGGTGGTACCGATGGACACCACCGTGGCACCAATGAGCAGCTCCGGCACATGGAAGCGGCGGGCGATGCCGGTGGCACCGTCCACAAACCAGTCGCCGCCCTTGATCAGGCACAGCAGACCCACGATAAACAACAGAACAGGGATCAGCATAGTATTTCTCCTTTTTTTCAAATGATGGCAGCAGAGGCACAAAAAAAAGACCTTTATCACATCTTGCCCGGAACGGGGAAATGTGATAAAAGTCTCAAGCATCCGGTGCTGCATCGGGCATTTCTGCCGGGACTGTCGCTGCAGCACAGCGCACCCGTTTTTCAACCAAGGTACGCCCCTTACTCCCTTTTATCCAGAGAATATTATACCTGTTTTCCGGCAAAAGCGCAAGGGGAAATATGGGATTTATTCTGCCTTGATCACTTTTTTGGCGTTGGGGTAAATGCGCTCCATGCGGGCGTTGTCGAAATGCTCATCAAGGAACACTTCCAGCTGTCCGTTGGGCGCTTCGCCGCTGGTGCGGGCATCGTACCGCGCCAGTGCCAGCGCGCTGGTAAGCATATTCACCGCCATGAACACCGCCAGCGCCGCTGTCATCCACGGACGGATATGGCTGCGCACCTTTTTCATCAGCTTCAGCACCAGCGGGTAGCCGTAGCGCATCCACATCACCGCCGCAATGCCCCAGAAAAAGCAGTACAGCAGGTTGATACGCCCGCCCAGATTGAACTTGAACTTGCTGTAATCCCAGAACACCGTGCCGAACAACAGCTCTGTGACGGCGCTGCAAACATATTCATATACGCCGCCCAGCACTGTGCCGAAAGCAAAGAGATAGCGGTCGCTTTTATCCTGATTCTGCCGCAGCAGCACGGTAGCCATGGCCAGCGCCAGCCCCCACACCACGCTGAAAGGCCCCCACACCAGACTGGAACGGCTCATCCACACCCCGGCGGTCAGGCGGCAGAACAACGTCTCCACCAGATCTCCCAGAAACGCCCCGATGACGAACAGCCACAGCAGGTCTGCCGCGCTGAGGAAGTCGGCTTTCTCCTTCTGCACTGCCGTGGGCTGCTGCCGGGCGGCCTCCGGGTAGGCGCGCTGGATGCGCTTTTCCACATACACGGCAATGCGGCGGCGCAAGGTGTCGGAGCGCGCCTCCAGTTTCTGGTTCAGCTGTTCCAGCACCGGGTGCTGCGCTGCGTACCGCCCCACCAGCACCGCCGAGCCCAGCTGGTCAAACGCCGCGATGCCCAGCGCCGTCCACACCAGCGGATGCAGCAGCCACCCCGGCACAAGGGCACACAGCCGCAGCAGCAGCCCGTTGCCCCAAAGCACGGTCACCATGCCCAGCGCACCCCACAGCACCGAGTACTGTAAGCAGACGTAGCCGTTCAGGTTGAATTTTTTATCGGAGTAGTCCCACCATTTGCGGTTGTGCAGCCGCTCCAGCAGCTTTGCCGTGAGCCACTCCACCACGGTAGCCGTAAGCATACAGGCCACAAACAGCATCACCGGCTTTGTGCGCATATCTGCAAAGCCCACTGCCATCAGGATGGCCGTGGTGCCGTACACAAAGCAGAACGGCCCCGCCGCCATGCCGCGGTTTGCAAACCGCTTGCCCCGGAAGGTAGCCACCACGGTCTCCCCTACCCACCCAAGGAAGGAATAGACCAGATACAGCACGCCCAGCGTGTAGAAGTTCAGTGTCATCGCGCTTTCCTCGCCTTCTGTTTTTATGCTCTGATTGTACTCGCTTGCGCCGGTTTATACAAGAGGACAGCAGAAAAATGTTACAATTGGCGCGGGATTTCACTTTACGAACGCATCATTCCGCTAAAAAAGCCGCTGCACAAACACGGTGCAGCGGCTCTCAGGGTCATTTTTTACAGCTTACAGCTGACTCTTGTACAGCTCCACGATTTCCTCCACGCTGGTGTCGCGGGGGTTGCCGGGACGGCAGGCGTCTGCAAAAGCGGACTCGGCGAGGAACTGGATGTCCTCTTCCTTCAGGATGCCATTCAGGTTAGTGGGGATGCCAACGTCAGCAGACAGCTGCTTGACGGCAGCGATGGTAGCATCAGCGGCTTCCACATCGTTCATCTCGTCAATGCCCATAACGCCCATGGCCTTACCCACGGCACGGTAACGCTCACCGGCAACGCTCTTGTTGTACTCCAGACCCGCCGGCAGCAGGATAGCGCAGGCCACACCGTGGGGGGTGTCATACAGGGCAGACAGGCCGTGTGCCATGGAGTGCACGATGCCCAGACCCACGTTGGAGAAGCCCATACCGGCAATGTACTGCCCCAGAGCCATGCCCTCGCGGCCCTCCGGGGTGTTCTGTACAGCGCCGCGCAAGCTCTGGCTGATCAGCTTGATGGCTTCCAGATGGAACATATCGGAAATGACGCAGTGGCCCTTGGTGATGTAGCCCTCGATGGCGTGGGTCAGCGCATCCATACCGGTGGCGGCGGTCAGACCCTTGGGCATGGAGGACATCATATCGGGGTCAACCACAGCGATCTCGGGGATATCGTTGGTATCCACGCAGACGAACTTGCGCTTTTTCTCCACATCGGTGATGACGTAGTTAATGGTGACCTCCGCAGCAGTACCGGCAGTGGTGGGCACTGCAATGGTGAACACCGCGTGCTTCTTTGTGGGAGCAACACCTTCCAAAGAGCGGACGTCCGCAAACTCGGGGTTATTGATGATGATGCCGATGGCCTTTGCGGTATCCATGGAGGAGCCGCCGCCGATGGTCACGATGCAGTCAGCCTCGGCAGCCTTGAAGGCAGCCACGCCGTCCTGTACGTTGGCGATGGTGGGGTTGGGCTTGATCTCGCTGTAAACAGCGTAGGCAAAGTTTGCGGCATCCAGCAGGTCGGTGACCTTTTTGGTAACGCCAAACTTGATCAGGTCGGGGTCGGAGCAGACGAAAGCCTTCTTGTAGCCACGGGCGGTCAGCTCGGGAACGATGTTCTCGATAGCACCGTGGCCGTGGTAGGAGATGGTATTCAGAACAATGCGGTCAGCCATAATACAAATCCTCCAAATCTGTTTGCAGCCGCCTTTCCGGCGGCGTTCCTCTACGTTTCAGCATAGCACATCGTCAAAAAATTTGCAATGCAAAATTGTTTAAATTTGTAGTATATTTTTATACTTGTGTATTATTTTCTATCATCTTTGTCTGTTTTCCGGCATTATTATCCCCTGCAAAAAAACAATCCTTGCCAAATTGCCGTGCCTGTGTTATACTATTTTAGCAACCTTTGCTGGTGTGGCGCAATGGCAGCGCAACTGATTTGTAATCAGTGGGTTGCAGGTTCAACTCCTGTCACCAGCTCCATACAAAATCCCTGGATCCATTTGGATCCGGGGATTTTTTTGTGCCGAACGCAGGCTCCTTCCTGCGCAAAGAACGACTTTCTTCGTAAAATTTGTGCAAGATGTCGCAAAAATATTGTCTTCGTAAAAAAAAGCAGTATAATACAAGCAACAACAACTAACAGGAGGGAAAATGGAATGCGTCACTCTTTGGGAACCATCGCCTGGCGCGGGCTGAAAGGCCGCCGCCGCGATACCGCTATGATGCTCTGCGTGCTGGCGGCAGTGTTTGCGCTGCTTACAGCGGTGCTGTGCTATCAGCAGAGCGGCAGCCGCGCCATGGAGGTGCAGCGCCAGGATCTTTACGGTGCCTGGCAGCTTGCCCGTTACGACCTGACCGCCGCAGATGCCGATGCCTTTGTGCAGCAGACAGCCCCCGCTGCGGTGGGGCGTGCGGCGCAGTATGCGATCCTTGTCAACGACAAGGACCTTGCCTTTGGCGCGCTGGGCACTGTGGACGAGGGATATCTCTCCTGTGGGCAGCTGCAGCTGCTCAGCGGACGGCTGCCCGGCACCGCCGGAGAGGCAGCGCTGACCACCTCGGTGCTGGACAGCATCGGGGCCTCCTATGAGCTGGGGCAGACCGTGACCCTGCAGGCGGTGCATGGGGACGATGCACCGGTCCTGCTGCAATTTACCCTGTGCGGGGTGCTGCCCTCCTACGATGCCTACTGGGCGGTGGGCAGCAACCTGCCGGTGGATGCGCTGGTCACCGCCGACAGTCTGCCCCAAAGCTGGGACAGCAAAATACAGCTGCTGTGCTGCTATGCTGGTGCCGTGCCGCTGGCTCCTTATATAGACGGCAGCCAGGATCCCACCTGGGTGCGCAACACCTACGCCTATCCGGAAGCGGATCTGACCCGGAGCGGCAGCTGGGCTTTTATGGGCGGCTGTGCCCTGCTGACCCTGTGCGCGGTGCTCGTGCTGTGCACCCTGCAGCTGCGCCGCCGGGAGCAGAGCCTTGTCACTCTGCGTATGATCGGTGCCGGAAAAACCGCCCTCGTGGCGCTGTGCCTGTGGGAAGCCGTTTTTCTGCTGCTGTTCTGCCTGCCGATCGGCAGCCTGCTGGGGGTCGGCCTGTGTGCCGCCACCCTTGCCGTGCAGGGGCACGTGCGCTATCTCAGCCTGCCGTGGGGACAGCTGGCGCTGGCGTGGGCTACCGGCACCGGGGCCGTGCTGCTGGGCTTTTTGCTGCCTGCCCTGCGGCAGGCCGGGCAAAAGCTGACCCATCTGCCCCAGAAAAAGGTAAGATTACAGCGCCGTGTGCGGCTGCTTACGCCGCTGCCGCTGCGGCTGGTGGTGCTCAATGCGCTGGGGCTTACGCTGGCGCTGTGCTGTGTGTTCCTGAGCACCTGGAAGCTGCTTCCCTACCGCCGCACGGCGGCTTCGGCAGCGGTGCAGGTAAGCGCCGGGCAGAACACCCTGACCGACGGCCTTGCGGAGGATCTGCTGCGCCTGCCGGACGTCCAGCAGGCCGCCATGCGCACCGATATGAACTATCTGTGCGGCCTTTCCAGCGATGCCTTTACGGCGCATGACCTGTGGGGACTGTATACCCACCAGGACAGCCTCTACACCATGTTTACCATGCAGGATGCAGACACGGTAAACACCCTTGTCACCGCATTGCCGGATGCAGAGCTGGAAGCGCTGGCTGCGCAGTGCAGCACCCCTGTGGATCTGGACGCACTGCGCAGCGGGCAGGCCGTGCTGCTGTATGCGCCGGATTTTGTACTGGACGAAAACGGCCAGACCCAGTGGGGCACGCAGGCCGCACCCTTTGCGGGCTGCACGGCAGTGCTGGAGTACCCTACCCTGGACGGCGCACACAGCCAAAAGAGCCTGACCATCGGCGGCGTGATTGCAAGCATTGATATGGACAGCCTGCCCTTTGCAGACAGCTCCCCCACCACCTACCAGCTGTACTGCAGCCAGGCGCTGGGCCGCGCCCTCTGGGCAGAAGAATACGGCACGCCCTACGGGTATACCGCCATCAACCTGAAACTAAAAGCCAACGCCAGCTACGCTACCCAGAAATCCATTGCAGGGCTGGTGACCCGCCGGGGCGGCGTACTGCGCACCAACAGCTACGAAACTGCCAGCCGGATGTATCAGGAAGGCAGCACCGGCGCGTTCTTCTGGGCGGTCGCCGGAGTGGTGGGCGCTGCACTGGCCCTGTTTTTACTGTGGAACCTGTTCGGGCTGTACTGGCAGCACCAGCGGCTGCGCATCGGTATCTTTCAGGCAGAGGGCACCTCGGCTGCCATGCTGCGGCACTGCGGCATCCGGCAGGGCGTGCTTGCAGTGCTGGGTGCGCTTTTGCTGGGCAACCTGGCCGTATGGGGCCTGTGGCGCTGGAGCTGGCACAGCCTGGTCACCCGGCAGAGCGGCCGCATCCTGACCTTTGCGGCCCTGCCTATGGCCGTATCGGAGTATCCCTGGGCGCTGCACCTTGCGGTATGCGCAGGTTATCTGCTGTTCGTGCTGGCGCTGCAGCTGGCCCCGCTGGAGCGGCTGGCACGCAGCCAGCCCATGGACAATCTGAAAAAAGGAGTGTAACGCGATGAGAGAGATCGTACTGGAAGCCCGGGCTGTGACCCGTACCTACGGCACCGGCACCGGTGCCACCCACGCCCTGCGCGGGGTGGATGTGGAGATCGAGCAGGGCAGGTTTACCGCCATCATCGGGGCCAGCGGCTGCGGCAAATCTACCCTGCTGCAGGCACTTGGCGGGTTGGATGCCCCCACCAGCGGCAAGGTACTGCTGGAAGGGCAGGATCTGTATGCGCTGCCGGATGCCGCACTTGCCCGGCTGCGCCGTACGCGGCTGGGGTTCGTGTTCCAGGCATTCCACCTGCTGCCGGAGTATACGGTGCGGGACAACATCCTGCTGCCGCTGCTGCTGGACAAACGGGAGCCGGACGAGGAATACCTTGCCCTGCTTACCCGGCAGCTGGGGCTGACCGCGCTGCTGCAGCGCCAGCCCACCCAGCTTTCCGGCGGGCAGCAGCAGCGCGCCGCCATTGCCCGGGCACTGATCACCCGCCCTGCGGTCGTGCTGGCAGACGAGCCTACCGGCAACCTGGACCACCAGAACAGCGTGGAGGTATTCCGCCTGCTGCGGGAGGCAGCCGCACAGCAGCACCAGACCGTTGTGTATGTCACCCACGACCAGGGGCTTGCGGCGCAGGCAGACCGGGTGCTGCGGATGCAGGATGGCCGGATCGAAGAAGCATAAAACCTGCACTTTTTTCTCTGTCCGGGTGTTTGCGAATGGCGGATCTTGTTGTATAATAGAGAAAACACGCCCCGGAACAAAAGGAGGAACCAAGCATGATCCAATTCGGTCTACGTCTGCACGATGCAGAAAAGCTGCCCATTGAACAGGTGCTGCCGCTGGTACGCCAGAAGGGCTTTTCCTGCGTGCATCTGGCGCTGAGCAAATCCCTGAAGGAGGTGCCCAACACCCCCTCTGCCCTCACCCCCGGCTACGCGGCCTATCTGCGCCGTCTGTTTGCAAAAAATGAGCTGGACATTGCAGTGCTGGGCAACTACCTGAATCTGGCGCACCCGGATACGGATGCTCTGCACGCCATTCAGGAAAAGTACTACGCGCATATCCGCTTTGCCAGCCTGCTGGGCTGCGGCATGGTGGGCACCGAGACCGGTGCACCCAACGCAGAGTACAAGTTCTGCCCGGAGTGCCGCAGCGATGCCGCCCTTGCTACCTTTATCAAGAACTTCAAGCCGGTGGTGCGCTGCGCCGAGCAATACGGCGTGACCATTGCCATTGAGCCGGTGGTCAGACACATTGTGTATGACGCCCGCCGCGCCCGCACCGTGCTGGACGAGATCGGCAGCCCCAATCTGCAGATTCTGCTCGACCCGGTGAACCTTTTGAACATGGAAAACGTGGACCAGCGGGAGGAAGTGTTCGCCGAGACCATTGAGCTGCTGGGCAAGGATGTGGCCATGATCCACTTCAAGGACTTTTTGCTGCAGGACGCCGACGGGCAGCTGGCTGCCACCGGTGCCGGACAGGGCGGTATGGGCGACTACCGCACCATTCTGCGGTTTGCCAAGGAACAGAAGCCCTATGTGTTCGCCACCTTGGAGAACACCACCCCGGAAAACGCAGTCCAGTGCCTGCAATATCTGCAAAAACAGTACGACGAGTGCTGATAACAAATTGAACTGCACGCTGCTATCCGCAGCAGCTGGTGTTTTCATAGTATGAAAAAAGTCTGAACCGGTGGCTCATGCCTCAGTTCAGACTTTTTTGTTATTCTATGCCTTTATCTGCCAGCGGCAAAGGCTCGGGCCTTCGTAGCCTGAAAGCTGATCTGCTCAATGGCCTCGTTGAGAATACTAAAATTGAGAATTATTTGTCAATTTTCGGAAGGTGCGGAGTAGTCACCCCTGCCCCCTTAATGAAAGCAAAACGGCCTGAGCCCTGTACCATACAGGATCCAGACCGTTCCGATTGCTTTACTTCTGCTCTTTGTCCACCACCTGGATCTTGCCCTTCTTCCACAACACATAGGAAGTCAGGATGCCGATGGGCAGCATCACGATGATAAAGATGCCCACAAGCCCGCCCAGCACGGAGCCGTAGCCTGCAAGACGTGCGGCGAGGGAAAGCACCGTCATGATGATGAGCACCGGAAGCACCCCCTTGATGCCACCCTTGACCACCTTGCTGCCGCTGGACGAGCTGGCGAACAGACCCAGCGCCATGGAGCCGAACAGGGCCGGCAGCAGGTAGCCGGAGGCCGTTTTGACGGCGGGCAGCTCGAACACCGGGCTGATGAAGGAGGCGCACACCGCTGCCAGCGTCAGGATGGCAACCGTCATCAGGGAGGAGACCGCAACAGCCACCGAGGCAATGGCCTCACCCTCCGGGGTGTTGGGCTGCTTTTTGGTCAGGTTCATGGCGTTTGCCGCCACCGGGAGCTTCAGGTTCATAATGTTGCCGGTGATGAAGGCCAGATAGGCCGAGCAGCCCAGAATGGGGGTGTAGCTCAGTGCTTCCGAAAAGCCCACCGGGATGTAGATGAGCAGGATGGAAAAGGTGTTCACGTTGAACACCTCGCCCAGAGACGGGATGCTGTCGTAGGCAGCCAGCACCACAAAGGGCAGCGCCACCATGTAAATGAGGGCGATCAGGGTACCCACACGGCCCCAGCGGTGCGCCCAGCTCTGGAAGGAGTCCATTTTGGTCTCAATCTTTGCTTTGCTCATGTCCGTTTCCCTCCTCAACCGAAAATCCGTACCCACGCCAGCGACGAGATCAGACCGCCCAGCATGGAGAATGCCATCACGAAGTTATTGAGCCATGCAAGACCCGGGCGCTTTGCCAGCACGCCCACACCAATGGCGATCACAAGACCGGTGATCATAACGGCAGCCTGCACATTGTCAGTGAACAGCAGAATGGGAATGTATACCGAGAACATCACAAGCATGAACACGCCGGACAGCACGTTTTTCCAGGTGCTGCCGCCGTTTTCGGCTGCAGAGCGGTCCACGCTCTTGCACAGCTTTTTGCCGAGAGGCAGCAGGATCAGGAAACCGCTCAGCATACCCACGCTCATCAGGATCATCACCACGCCGAACTGCCGTCCGGTGGCGCTTTCCAGCATTTCCGCAGAGGATGCGTAGCCCAGCACCTGCGCAATGGAGCTGGAGATCATAGTCTCGTAGGACAGAGAACCGATGACCGACAGCCGCCACCATGCCCACACGCTGCCCAGCACCGCAATGAGCACGAACAAACCCACCACGATGGAAAGGCTGGGCACAACAGAGAATATCAGGCTGGATTTGATCACGTTGCTCAGTTCCTTGCGGGTGATGCCCAGCTCCAGACAGTGGTCGTAGGCCTTTTTGAGGTAGACCAGCGAGAATGCGGAAATGTACAAAAGACCGCCGATGACCAGCGCCAGCAGCAGCGGGCTCTGGATGATATCTTTCATGGTTGCCATAGATTGTCCTTCCTATAAATACAGAATAAACGAAAAAAAGCGGGTATTTTCTGCCAGCTGTCCTCGTGATACGGACAGGATACCCAAAAAAGCAGTTTCTGTCAAATGAGTATGACTAAAGTGTGAACAGCTTTTGGATACATTTCCGGCAGGAGAAGCCGTAAAAAGCTTTTACCGTGTTAAAATAATAAAGTGTTGACTGCCGGTCACTTTGCTTCCGTTGAAAATTGCACAAATTTTAAAGAAAATTTCTGTCGTTCTGCCGAAAGCAGCAGACCTAGGCAAGGTGTTTTTCTGCCTTGTCCTTGTCGGTGTATCAGGTCTTTTTTCGTAAAATACAAAGCAAAAAAGGGAGTTCCGTCCCGGACCAATGTCCGGGCAGAGCTCCCTTTTCACTTATTTTATTATGTCTTACTCGGCTTCCAGATCCTGCAAGGTCAGCTTGTCGGCGGTGTAGCCGTTGCCCTCCCTGTTCAGGACAGCTTGATCTTCAAATCAGCCAGCAGATTTACCGCCTCCGGCAGCGAGAACCTGGCATCCTTCATGCGGCTGCCCAGAATATCCACCTTATAGCCCGTGGCGTCCCGGAAATCCGCCTTGCGCAGATCACACTGGTAGAACTCCGTTTCGTGAAGTTCTACACCCTTGAAATTCGCCAGCTGCATCTCGCATTTGGCAAACATGGAGCCGACAATTTCGTTGCCGTCCGAAAAGTCGAAGCGGTTAAAGTTCATTTCGGTGAAGGTGTTATATTTCAGACTGCACTCTTTCAGCGTGTGGATAGGGTCCGGGAAGGCACCGTTGGACATCAGTGGTGCCCACTCGATTTCCTGCAAACGGCAGTCCTCAAAATCCAGCGATTGCACCGAAGAATGGGTGCTGCGCAGACCTGTGATCTCGCACCGCACGAACCGACACTCGTTCAGGGTGGTGTGGTCCAGCTCACATTTTGAAAAAGAGCAGTCCACAAATACGCAGTCCGCAAAATCGCAGCTTTCAAAGGCTTCCCCTGCAAATGACAGGCCGGTAAACCGTTCACCTTCGCAATAACGTTCTGTCATAGCCTTCCCCTTTTTATCGCAGTTCTTCCAGCAGGGCGGTGCAACCCTCCAGCACATCCTGCCATGTAGCTTCAAAGTCCCCGGTGTACCACGGGTCTGCCACATCGCCGGGGCGGCGGGTGTGGCCCATCAGCAGCGAGACCTTGTGCTCCGGGTCGCCGCCCACAAACCATGCCATGTTCCGCAGATTGTTGTGATCCATGGCGATAAGATGATCGTAAGTTTCGTAGTCCCGCCGGGTCATCTGCCGGGCGGTCTTACCCGCGCAGGAGATGCCGTGCTCCGCCAGCTTGCGCCGGGCAGGCGGATAGACCGGGTTGCCGATCTCCTCGGTGCTTGTGGCAGCCGAGGCAATTTCAAACTGCGCGGAAAGCCCGGCCTTTTCCACTAAGTCCTTCATCACAAATTCCGCCATGGGGCTGCGGCAGATATTGCCGTGGCAAACAAACAACACCTTTTTCATCTTACTCCCCCAGCACCTCGCCTAGTGCCAGCACGGCGTTACGGACGCACTCCGGGCAGGGGCACAGCGGTGCACCGGTCTCCACACCCTTCAGGTCTTTACAAATGGTAGCGCCGCATTTTTCCTGAAAGTTTTGCAGCAGTTCCTTGGAAATGCGGGGCGTGCCCTTGCCGTCGGTGGCAACACCCGCCACCATCACTGCGCCGATGAGTGCACCGCAGGTGCTTTCCATGCAACCCATCCCGGCGGCATAGCCTGCGCCCAGCTTCATCAGGGTGTCGGCATCCACCGGCAGCTTATCCTCAAATGCTTTCAGCACCGCCTGCGCGCAGTTGCACTGTCCGGCAGCTTTCCATGCGGCAGCCTGTGCTGCCCGTTCTTTGATGTTCATTTCACAGTCCTCATCTTTCTTTGATCCGTTCCGGTTCATTGCGTTCAGTATACCACGCTTTTCCCCTGCGGAAAAGATTCCGCCTCCATAAAGCCCTATTTCCGGGATCAGTTCCTACACCACCACATACAGCATAGCTCCGGCAAAAAGGTCAAGAACCTTTGTTCACCTTGTGCCCTCCTGCGGCTTCAACGCCCTTTTGCGGTATTGCAGAGGGCTTTGCCCGGTGGCTTTTGCAAACCGGGTGGAAAAGTTGCTGGCATCACCAAAGCCTACTTCCTAGGCGATCTCGCTGACGCTGTGGTCGGTGAGGACAAGCAGTTCCTTTGCCTGTGTAATGCGGAAGTTGACCAGATAATTATACGGTGTCGTGCCCATATACCGCCGGAACAGCCGCAGAAAATAACTTTTGCTCATGTGTGCCTCTGCCAGCAGGTCGGCAAGGCAAAGTTCCTGCTGGTAATGTTTGCGTATGGTCTCCGCCGCCTGCAAAATCACCTGCCGCGTGCTGGTGGTTTCAGCTTCTGCAAGAATGCTCTGTGCACATAAGGCAAGCATTTCG
>ENA-OUQM01001445-OUQM01001445.1-human-gut-metagenome-genome-assembly--contig:-NODE-1445-length-12701-cov-5.380832_pt1 | contig 12701 bp, 13 predicted proteins | sample MGYA00237949_ERZ548830 | MGnify/ENA primary metagenome ERZ548830 (study PRJEB26490, sample SAMN05194706) | human gut metagenome | biome: terrestrial biome; feature: human-associated habitat; material...
TTTCTTATCCAATGCCCACACACTCCAGACATAGTTTGATCGCCTTGTTCAGCACCGTGTCCGCCTCGCCGCGCATCACACCGCAGACGAGAAATGCGAGGCCAAGCAGCAGAAAAAGGATCTGCACCCCGGCCTTTTTGCCAAATGTTTTGTTCAAATTATCACCCTTTCTGTTGTACCGGCGCTTAGACTACACGAAGGAAGTGAACATAATGTGAACTGCACATTAAGAAAACCATAAAAAAGAAAAAATGCGCGGCTGCACGAAACCGTCAGCATATTGCTTTTTGGAACGAAAGATGATATATTATTAGCCAAAATATTCCAAATTTTGGCCGCCGACGCGGCCGGGGAATACAAGGGGGAACTGTGCGATGAAACGATGGTTATCCATGCTTTTGAGCCTGCTCATGCTCCTGAGCCTGCTGCCGACGGCAGTTATGGCGGAGGAGCTGCCGAGCGACCTGAATGGTGAGGTGGTAAAGCGAGCTACCTGCCTGCGCTTGAATCAGGAGAAGAGAGAGGAAAATGAGATCGAATATGTGAAGTGCAGATGGGTCGAAGGCGACCTGCTACCAGAACTGTATTTCGAAAATGAACAGAATGTGACGGTCACAGCGCAGAGCTTTTTTACCGCTGATGATTTCTTCTGCGTTTATGATAGCTCGACCGGAAAGACGGTTGGAGAAGTGCGTTTTATGTCAGCTTCAGAGGGAGCTGATGCAAGTGGTGAAAACGTGACGGCGGGTATTCGCTGGACGATGACCGATGAAGACTGGGCTGCCATCGGCAGACCGAGAGCCTGGTATGATTTGATGATCAAGCATAATGACGAATGGTACAGGCTTGAAGTGCAGGCAGACAACAGCAAGGTGGAGCAGAAGGACATTGTTGTTGATATGTCGGTAGATCAGGAGCTTGCTGTACCGTTTACGTGGAACGGGGAAGCCTATTATTTTGGCATTGCCGATGGACAGTATATGTTTACGTCGGGCGGCTGCGAAGTATCGGCAACAGGACGTGCTGAATTTGATTTCAAACCGCAGGTGTATACGCTGAGATCGGGCGGAAGCAATAATAACTGGAACGATTATGAATTGGCAGATAATAGTGCGGAAGTAAATCAGGCGTATGATTTCTCGCTGAATATCTATCCCACGGCAAATTGCGAATATTACCCAGATCAGGGCATGATCAATGGATATAAGAGATGCTTTTTTACTGCAAACTCTCTTGGCAATTGGCTCGTTGAAGCAAAGGCCACACCCAAAGCCGGCGGCGATAGCCTTACCTATCGTGCGCGCTTATCAGTGACGCTGCGCGGGTTGAAAATGTGGTGCCCAGGTCATGAGTCGGCGGCGTATCAGGAGCTGCCTGCCGGAACGTATCAGAATGTTGAGCTGTTCATCAGAGGCAACAATGGCAACTGGCATTATTTAGACAAGAACGACCTTGAAAGCGAAAAGATCAAGTTTGATAAGGCGGTCGTTACAAAGATGGAACCCACGACGCGCAACGTGTCGACCGGAAACGGCGGATATGAGACCACGCCGGAGTGGACGATCACGCTTGCTGTACCCGATGATGGACCGGCGGAGGGTTGGATCGAGTATACCGATACCGATAACAGCAAGAGCCGCGTGACCATCACGGTCACGCCTCCGCACGGCGGCCTTGTCAAAGAGACTGACCGCGTGATCAGGACAGATAGCGAAGAATTCAGACTTGCGGACGGCAACCTTGTTACGCCGTTCAGGTGGAGGGGACAGACCTATTACCTTGCTACGGCGCAGTGGCGCAAATATCTCAATACGATCGCGCCTTTCGGTGAGGCGGGCATCGGTACGAATGAGGATGAGGCGTTTTACGCCCCGCGCGTATTCCAGCTCATGTCCGGCACGGCGGGAATGGAGGATGCTTCTTACCTGATCCGCGAGGATATCCGTCAGGAAATGGAACAGGCGGGATATCGGTTTGTCCTGGATCTTGTTCCGACAGATCAGGGGTGTGTGCACTATCCGATCGCCCGCACGGTAGAGAAGTCGAGTATTCAGGCAGGCGACAGCGGCAACCAGTCGGTCACAGCCGTATGGTATGGGAAAAAGTTCACGGAGGATTATTCCATTGGCCTGTGGGTCTATGAGGCGGTCATCCTTGATAGGCACAACAGACAGTACGCGCGCAATCTGAGCACTTGCGAATATATCTGCGTCGTGTATGATGCGGAGGATATGACGGAGTGGACGGATAAAGATATCGAGACGATCAACTGTCAGATCGAAACGACTCTCAGGCGGATGGATGAGTCAGCACAGCAGCGAGGCTCGTTCCATGAGTACATGGTCACCTTCTATCTGCCGAAGGGCGATGTTACAGGCGAGATCATCATTCCGCAGACGAACTGCGTCGTTTCGATACACGGCGCAAATGTGGCGGAAGGCCGCATCGGGACCAGGCTTCACGGCGGCATCAATGTCCGGAGCAGAGATACGACCTGCCACGTGGAAAACCTTTGGATGATCGGCAAGGGTAAGGATGTCGAGTGGGCGGACCAGACGAACAGGGTCCCCAATGAGGCGATTTACGGTGTCGGTCAGGGTGCGCCTGCGGCCTGCATCCTTCAGGACTATCATATTGCGCTGCACAACAGTGAGCACTCCTCGTGGGGCAGCAGGGATTCTGTTTTTCTGAACAATAAAGTGGCGGTCTGCCAGAACAACGAGGGCGGCGGCATGACGATGATGTGGGGCAACTGGTTTGTCGGGAACGATGCGGCGATTCTGCTGAAAAAGAGTATTGCGGTGACGTTCCTGTCGACCTATCAGAACCGCTTTGTCAACAACCGACTGGATATTCAGAATGAATCCGCTTCGGAGCTCTTCGTGTCGCAGAATTACTTCTATCACGGATACAAGAACGCTGATGGCTATAACTGGCAGCCTGAGCTGTGGACGGAGAATGATGACAGAACGGTCAGTCTCAATTATAACAACAGCGTACTGTGCTCTAAAAATGAAACGCCGTCTTTTGATGCGACGGGCAACTACAAGAATACGATGAAAGTCAACTTCCAGCCCATTTATGAGGCGTTTCTGCCGCGTTTCGATGGTTGGTCGAAGACGTTTGCTTATCCGATCGCCAGAACACAGTATTGCGATTCGTTCTTCTATCCCAATTGGTGGGGCTTCTGGCGTCCGAGCTGGTCATGGAACAACAAGCATTATCCGACCTATCTTGTGCCGGGCGCAAAGGTCAGTACGCAGGAGCTGGATGGAATGCAGGCGAGTTACTACGACGGCGGCGAAGTTATCGGTACCTTCGACTTCACCGCAGCGGATGACGGGACGAATTGACGGAGGAAAACATGAGACACATGAAAAAGCTTTGTTCTATCCTGCTGGTGCTGGCGCTTTCACTCGGCCTGTGCACGTTTGCGCTGGCAAATGATACGGAGTTTGACCCGCAGCTCACGGTGGAGACGTCCGGCAGCACGATGAGGGTGACGGTAGTCGACACGGACGAAAATAACGCCATCCTCGCGGCCAGAAAGCCGACGCTTTCCGTTCCGTGCAGCTACGCGAGCGCGAGCGTGACGGGCCCGGGCGACGAACCGATCGACTGCACTATTGAAAACGGCGAGATATTCTTCGTTGTGGCGAAGGGCGGCACTTACACCATCACGGACCGGACGACCGCTGCGCCCGTCACACCGGTCGCGCCCTCGAAGCCGGCGGACAAGCCCGACGAGACCAAGCCGACGGAGACGACCTATCCCGACGTGCAGCCGACGGACTGGTACTATGAAGCGGTCGAGGCCGTGACGGAGAAGGGCCTGATGAGTGGCACGGACAATGGCTTTGAGCCGAACCTTGCCACGAGCCGCGCGATGATCTGGACGGTCCTTGCGCGCATGGACGGGAAGACCGTTAGCGGCAGCGGCAGCGAGTGGTACGCGGCCTCGCAGAGCTGGGCAAGCGAGAACGGCGTGTCCGACGGCAGTGACCCGAACGGCCGCATCACGCGCGAGCAGTTCGCGGCGATGCTTTACCGCTATGCGCTTCGACAGGGGCGCGCTGGGGCGGACGCTGCGGCGAACTTTGCCGGTTTTGCCGATGTGGAAAGCGTGAGCGATTGGGCGAGAGACGCCATGCGCTGGGCTGTTTCGAGCGGCATCATCAACGGTATCGACGGCAGGCTCTGCCCGCAGGGTGAAGCCACTCGAGCGCAGATCGCGACGATGCTGCAGCGGTATTTGGAGAAATGAAATAAAGACGCCGCAAAGCCGGTCCCCACTGGGGACCGGCTTTGCAGTATCTTGAAGAGAAAGTGTTCTGTTTTTACAAGGTGTATTCGATGGGGCGATCCTTGAGCAGTTCGTTGCTCTCGACGAGTGCCTCCATGGCCTCGATGCGCTCGTACATCATATCGTCGCTTTCCATGAAGCTGACGGCCGCGTTGAAGTAGGCGGCAGGGGCGGCCAGCAGAGCGATATCACCAAGAAGACCGGCGGTGACATACTGCATGATCATGTAGCCGTTGTTGAGGCCGGGGGCCTTTACGAGGAAGGCGGGCAGCCCGCTCAGGTGCGGGTCGACCAGACGTTCCATGTGGACCTCAGTGAGCTTGGCAACGTCCATAACGGCGATGGCGAGGGGATCGCAGTAGAGCTCGATGGCCGTCACGTCCCAGTTCGAGCCCATGAGGGCCGTGCCGTCGGGGAGAAAGACAGGGTCATCGAACACTGCGTTCAGCTCTTCCATCAGCGCGTCATAGGTCTGCGCAGCCATGCGCTTAGCCGTGCCGTGGACGTGCGGGATGATGCGGGTGTTCATGCTGTCCTGCACGCGCAGCGTGCGGGATTCGTCCATGATCTCGCTGCCGCTGAGGATCTTGCAGAGGAATTCCGCCGTTTCGGTGGTGTCCATGTGGTTCTTGAGCTGGATGAGGCACGGGTCAAAGGCCTTGTCGGTGCTGCGCAGCGCCTCACACACCAAGGCTGCGCAGAGGTCGGCGTGGCGCATCGTCATGATGAGATCATAGACGGCGAGCAGGCCGACGCCGATGGATCGGCTCGCGTTGGAGAGCAGGGCCAGACCTTCGCGGGCCTTGATGCTCAGCGGTTCGATGCCGTGTTCCTTGAGCACCTCCGCCGCGGGACGGGGCTTGCCGTCCACGATGAGGCGGCCCTCGCCGATGTAGGTCACGGCGATGTAGGGCTGGTAGAAAAGGCCGTCGATCGTGCCCACACAGGGAGCGCACGGGCCTCCTCTTCTGTCAGGGTGCGCCCGACCGAGCAGCCATGGCTGCGCAGGATGTTTTCCTGAAGCTGCACCATCTCATCTTCGCTGATGCGATAGCGCACGTTGTCGCCTAAGCCCGTGTTGACGCCGTAGACGCCAACACCGCTCGCGATCGTCGTTTCCAGCGATCTGCGGCTGGCACGCACACGCTCGCGGAAGCCTTCGGTAAACTCCACCGTTGCATGATAACGTGCAACGGCGACGAACTCTTCGATGCTGTTGCGGCAGTCATCCAGAGTGACGGTATGGATGTTTTTCGCATCCTGATGGATCAACATAAGTGATTACTCCTTTGGAAAGTATGAGCCGTTGGTGGAGATCAGAGATCAGGCCGCAGTCTTCTTGGGCTGGGTCGCGAGAGAAACGATGACGAGCACGACCGCGCTGACGATACCGCTGAGCAGCTCGCCGCCGGAGCCGACGATGCCGTAGATATACATCATGACGCCGGAATCATAGGTGTACTGCGCGGTACCGGTGAGCAGGCCGCCGCCGAACAGGGAAGCGGTCACGGTGAGCGTTGCCGCCACGACACCGAGGTCGCGGCCAGCGAGCAGAAAGTCGTTGATGGTCGCGTTCTTCTTGCTGTAGAACAGGCCTACGCCGAACAGAACGACCATGTAGACAACGAGTGCAACATAAATTGCTGTCATTTTCTTGAGTCTCTCCTCTTTTTCCAATTTGGATGAATGAGTGAAGCTCGCTCTTCTGATGGCTCTGCACAAAAGGAATTTCACTTTTTCATCCTTCTGTGACAGATTTTAACAAGATATTCAGCGCTGCCGTAGACGGAGAACGCAGGCAGAAAACCGTCGTGATATCGTCATATTTCCGTCACTTGTTAATGATACAGGTGACGGAGAGGACGCGCGGCTGGAAAAGCTGCTTGTAAAATGCGGAAAACTGTGGGATAATGCCATCGGCGGAAGAGAGATCTGCCAGACTTATAAAAAAGGAGCTATTTTTTGAAGTATTTACGTTTACTGGAGAGTGTGCGCTGACCGGGAGGTTGGCAAATCTTATATTCTCGCCATTCCTCCCGGAAGAGCGAACGATCTTCAGGAGGAAAAACACGATGTACCGTGAAAACGAACGGAAACCGAAAAGAAAAGGATACTATCAGGACCATCCCTGCAAGGAAAACTTTACCTGCAAGGTCTGCGGGCGTCTGATGACGCCGGAAAACGCTGGGACTGCCCACCGCGACCACTGCAGCAGATGCCTTTCGAGTGTTCATCTCGACATTGGACCCGGAGACCGCGCGAGCGACTGCGGCGGTGTGATGGAGCCGGTGGCGGTCTGGGTGCGCAAGGGCGGCGAATGGGCCATCATCCACCGCTGCCGCCGGTGCGGGACATTCCATTCCAACCGCATTGCGGCGGATGACGACCCGCTCAAGCTCATGAGCCTTGCGGTCAAACCGCTGGCGCAGCCGCCGTTTCCGCTGGAGCGGCTCGAAGAGATGCTTGCGCCGTAAGGTGATGGGATGGCGGTGCCTGTGGTGCTGCACGGGACAAAAGGAGCCCTTCTCTCGCGTGAGAGAAGGGCTCCTTTATATAGGAAAAATGATTTTACCCGCGCCTGCGGAACAGCTTCGGCCCGTACCGGGAAACGACCTCGCCGATGACGAGTCCCAGCACGGCACCGGCGAGTACATCGCTCGGGAAGTGTACGAAAAGGTACAGCCGCGAGAAGGCGAGCAGCACGGCGAGCGGGATGGCCGCATAACCGAAGCGGCGGTCGGCCTTTGTCAGAATGGTCGCGCTGATGGTCGAGGACAGCGTGTGGCCCGAGGGGAATGAGTAGTCCGTCGGCGAAGCGATGAGCAGGTGCACGCTTTCGTCCAGCCAGCACGGGCGGGCGCGGGCAACAAGGTGCTTGAGGCACACGTTGCCGACCAGGAGACCGCACAGCAGGCCCAAAAGCAGAACGGCGCCCTGTCGGCGGTATTTTTTGGTGCACAGCAGCGCGGCAGCGGCGAGGATCCAGATGATCCCGGCATCGCCGAGCAGCGTGAGCTTAGGCATGACCGCGTCTAAAAACGGACAGGTAAGGTGATCTTGTATCCAGTAGAGGATGCCCCAGTCGAGTGCCATGGCAGTTATCTCCTTTTGAACGTGCGATGATCTACTATTATATGTTGTGATCGGTCGAATTGCAATCGTGGTGTTTGTAGCGGGGCAGTAAATTGACTTTTCCCGTCGTGGGGAATATAATTTTTCGCAGCAGAGAGGGCCGCGCACGGCGGCCCACAGCAGAAGGAGAATATTATATCATGAGAGAAGGCCTTGCGCTCCGGCTGGAGCGGTTCAAAGAGCAGTGGAGCGTGGATGCGGCCGCGCAGGGGCGCGTTGCGCGCCCGATGGTTAGATTCATCGGCGAAGAGGTGCTCGATACGGCGGTCGCGGCACTGCTGCAGGGGGAGAATCTCCTGCTCGCGGGCGGAAAGGCAACGGGCAAGAACATTCTTGCGGACAACCTCGCATGGCTCTTCGCGCGCCCGGTGTTTACCGCTTCGTTCCATGTGAATACCGACAGCAGCATGCTCATCGGCACCGACACCTTCACCGGCGGCGAGGTGCGGCTGCGCCGCGGCCCCATCGCGCTTGCGGCGCAGTACGGCGGGTTCTGTGTGCTCGATGAGATCAACATGGCTAAAAACGACGCGGTCGCGGTGCTTCATTCGGTGCTGGACTATCGCCGCCTCATCGACGTGCCGGGCTATGAGTGCATCCCGCTGCACCCGGCGACGCGCTTTATCGCAACGATGAACTACGGCTACGCCGGCACGCGCGAGCTGAACGAGGCGCTTGTCTCGCGCTTCACGGTCATCCGGATGCCGACGCTCGACGAAGCGCAGCTTTGCGAGCTGCTGCGCGCCGATGTGCCCGGGGCGGCGCAGGAGAACATCGAGCGCTGCGTGGGGCTGTTCCTCGATCTGAACGCAAAGGCCGTGAACGGCGAGATCTCGACCAACTCCGTCGACCTTCGCGGCATGATCGCGGCGCTGCGATTGATGACCGACGGCATGGCGCCGAACGAGGCCATCGCCGTGAGCATCACGAACAAGTGCTTTGACGAGTATGAATATGCGCTCGTGCGCGACGTGGTGATGACGCGCTTTGCGCAGTAAGGGGACGAGAGTGTGAGCATTGGCAGAGAAGAGAGCCTGTTTCTGACCGTTTCCGAGGATCACAGGCAGCGAGCCTATCCTGAATATGTGCAGCGCATGAGCGCGCCCTTTTCGCGCGCGGGCGGTATGGTCGCGGCCTACGAGGGCGTGCTGCTCGGCGGAGCGGACAAGCGCTTTGGGCTGGATGAACTCAATTTATGGCTGCGCCGCTATCGCTACGCCGCCTATGATATGGACGTGCTGCTGTCTGCTGCGCACCTGTGCCTTGAGCGCGCGGTGCGCGCTGACCTCATGACGGAGCGCCCCGGTGTTTTCGCGATGGCGCGGCAGGCGGCGGGGGAGATCCTGCGCGGCGATCTGCTGCAATACCGCCGCAGCTCGCGCGGCTGGCTCTATATTTATGACCTTGCAAAGAGGTTTCCCGGCGCGGAAACGGTCGAGGATCGCCGGTTGCTGAAAAACCTTGCGGGTTTTGACGAGATGCTCGACCTGTTCGAAGAGATCTCGGGGCGCAGCGAAACCTGCGCCGATGCCCGCGCGCTGGTCGATCTTGCGGCGCTTTTGTACCGCAAGATCCTGACGCGCTACTTCGCGCCCGGCCACGACCAGGATATTTTTCCCGAGTGGGAGACGGACGAGGCGCAGGAGCTTGCCGAACCAGGGGAGATCGAATGGACGCAGACCGAGGAGCAGGAGCTCAAATATGAAAGCGCGGGAGCGGCTTCGGCGGATGGCCTTACGCTGCCGGAGGATGCGCTCGCGTCGGTGCCGGAATATTTGCAGCGCAACTTTGGCCCGAGCTTTCGCACCGAGCAGGCGATGCGCGAGATCGAGCGCGCCGTCTGCACCGGTATCCACGAGGAGAGAAAGCTTCTCTTTACCGATGGGCTGGCGCGGGAGGCCTACGAGGGCACGGACCCTCGCGCCCAGTCGCTGCGCGCGAGCTACGAGAAGAATCTTGAAATGCTGCGCACGCACGAGGACGCGGCGCGGCAGGGCAGGCGCAGCATCGAGCAGGCCTTCCGCAACGCGCTGAGCCTGCGCAGCGAGCCGGAGATCTACCGCGCCGACCACGGCACGCTCGACAATGCGGCGCTGTGGAGGGTCGGACGCTGTGAGTTTCCGCTGCTGTTTGAAAAGATCGTGCGGCAGGACGAGTCAAGCGTTGTGGTGGAGCTTCTTATCGACGCGAGCGGCTCGCAGTCTGTGCGGCAAGGCATGGTGGCGCTGCAAAGCTACCTTTTCAGCAGTGCGCTGAGCGGTATCGGCATCCCGCACCGCGTGATGAGCTACTGCACCTACGGCGACCACACGGTGCTGCGGCGCTTCCGCGATTATGACGATAAGCCGGCGGCGGACAAACGCATTTTGGAGTACCGCGCGACGTCAAACAACCGCGACGGCCTTGCGCTGGCGGCGGCGGGGTTGGACCTCAAAAAGCGGCGCGAGGAGCACAAAGTCGTCATCGTGTTCAGCGATGGCCTGCCGAACGATATGATCAGCGGCCGCAAGCGCAGCGGTATGCCGGAGCGCTATGTTGGCGACGCCGCCATCCGAGACACCTGCTTTCAGGTGCGAAAGCTGCGGCGCGAGGGTGTGCATGTGCTCGGTATTTTCCTCGGCGAGGATGGAGAGCTTGCAAACGAGCGCATGATCTACGGCTCATCGTTCCTGCGCATCCGCAGAGCGGAAGATATTGCCGGCGGCGCGGGGCGTAAACTGAGTGAACTGCTGCTGTCGCTGTGAAAAAAGAAACTGTCCCGCTTCCCGAAAGGGAAGCGGGACAGTTTTGCCGTTTCAGGTGGTTTCGGGCTTCAGAGGACCGTAGAAGCAGCTCGCGGTCGCGCCGCCGTCTACAAGGAAGGTCGAGCCCGTGATGAATGCACCCTTGTCGCTCATCAAAAGCTCGGCGACGTTTGCGACCTCATCCGCCGTGCCGGGACGGCCCGCGGGACACTTGGCAAACATATTCTTATAGAAGCCGCCGCGCGGGCCGTTGAACTCGTCGAGTGCCAGCGGCGTGACGATGATGCCGGGGGCGATGTCGTTCAGGCGCGTGCCGCGCTTGCCCCATTCGACCGCCTGCGCCATGACGCGCTTTTCGTTGCAGCGCTTGACCATCTGGTAGGCGTGCAGCGTGTCGCAGATGTTCTCGGGCTGCAAAAAGTCCAGTTTCAGCAGTTCTTTTGTGGGAGTGGTTGCCAGCAGCAAGTCCTGCTCCACCGTCAGGGTGGGCATACGCCAGCCTGACTGGCTCTATATCGTGACGCCCACGCCGCCTTGCGCGATGACCTTGCCGACCTCTTCCAGCAGCACCGCTGTGCCGTAGAGGTCGACCTTCAAGATCGCCTCGATGGGCGCCTGACTGGGCGACACGCCTGCGGCGTTGACGAGCATCTTGATCTCGCCGTATTTTTGCCCCTCGGCGATAAAGGCCTGGATGGAGCCGCGGCTCGATAAGTCCATCTCGACGGGTGTGACATCGAAGCCTGCCTCGTTCATCGTCCCGGCGATGGCCTGTGCATTCGCCAATTTCTTGTCGCCGACGACGATTTTCATACCTGCGCCCATGCGGCGGGCAATGGCCATGCCGATCTGCCCGCCGTCGGCCAATAACATGACATTTTTCATTCTTTTCTCCTTACAGCAGCGCTTTGACGCTCTGCGCCCAGGCATCGATCTTTGACTCCGGCGTTTCCAGGCAGTCGCCGCCGTTGGAGTCGAATTTCACCTGCATCTCGCAGGCAAAGTTCGCGCCGGAGCAGGCGGCTTTCATATCCTTGATGATGTGGCCCGGCCAGCCGCCATTTGTCATGAACGGCACAACGATCTTGCCTGAAAAGTCCTGACTATGCAGGAACGTCTTGACGGCGGGAGCCATCGTGTACCACTATGGAAACGAAGAAGCGGTGGGCAATGGCATCAGACGCAGCGGCATTGACCGCAAGGAACTGTTTCTTGTTACGAAGGTCAATTTCAAGTCCTACGATCACACACGAGAAACGGTGGAACAGTCGATGCGGCTGCTGGGAACGGACTATCTCGACCTCGTGCTGCTGTACCGGCCGTTCGCGGATTATTACCGCGCGTGGCGGGAACTGGAAGCGCTCTATCGCGCGGGAGCGGTCCGCGCCATCGGTGTATCGAACTTTGAGCCGGACCGGCTCGTGGACCTGATCGCCTACAATGAGGTCAAGCCTGCTGTCGATTAGATCGAGACACATCTTTATTGTCAGCGGCAGACAGATCACACGTGGGAAGAAAAATACAGCGTCGCGCATATGGCCTATGCGCCGCTGGGACAGGGAAAGGCGAACGAGATGTTTGTCGAACCTGTCGTGCGGGATATCGCCGCGAAGTATGGCAAGTCGCCCGCACAGGTCCTGCTCCGGCGTACGATTGTGTTTCCGCACTTGCGGCAGATATGCTTGATGCCCTGACTTGATGCCCTGAGAGGAGGCGGCGCCGATGGCCGCGCCGACAGGGCCGAGGAGCATATCACCGACGAGCGCTGCGCCGATGCTGGGACCGGCGTTCACCACATCATAGTCCGTGGAGCCACAGTGAGGACAACTGACAACTGCTGCGGAGCTGCCGGAGGGGATGCCCTTTTTGAAGATGAGCTTTCCGGTGCTGTGCACCGCACCGCAGGACGGACACGGCAGGTCCTGCGCAAGCTCACAGCAGCCGGGCCCAACGCTTTTGAAAGCAGTGCTGTCGATCTCACAGTCGGCGTCACAGACGCGGCAGTGGAGCAGCACGCGGTCAGGCGAGGGGGTATCGAGCAGTTCAAGCACTTCGCCATTTGCTGCGTTTGCAGCAGCTTTCTCGGCAAGATCCTGCAAAATGAGTTCAACGGGACATCCGCAGTTCGGACAGGCGTGCGCGCGGGTACTGACATCATGCCCGCACTCGGTACATTGGATCAGAGCCATGAGATCGCCTCCTGTTATCGTAGTTCGAGAATCATATCGCAGGGCGAAATGTGCGTCAAGGAGAGAACCCGCGGGTATCTGACAGACCACACCACAACATGAAAAAATGACGACACATTATAAAATAAAGCGGAGCAGGAAAAGAAATAGATATAATGAACAACTGGACGCGCAGTTTTGATGATGAAACTGAAAAATACTCCAAAGCAAGAAAAAATGATAAAATGCGCTTGACAATTCGAGGAAGTGCGAGTATAGTAACATACTGTTCCGCGAATGGAGCGTGCACCTTGTAAATTAAACAACGAAACTTTGACAAGCACCAGATGAAAA
>ENA-OUQM01001452-OUQM01001452.1-human-gut-metagenome-genome-assembly--contig:-NODE-1452-length-12652-cov-48.392316_pt1 | contig 12652 bp, 10 predicted proteins | sample MGYA00237949_ERZ548830 | MGnify/ENA primary metagenome ERZ548830 (study PRJEB26490, sample SAMN05194706) | human gut metagenome | biome: terrestrial biome; feature: human-associated habitat...
AGAAAGGAGGATTTGCTGTGAAGGTAAGATCATCAGTTAAACCTATTTGCGAAAAGTGCAAAGTTATCAAGAGAAAAGGAAGCATCAGAATTATCTGTGAGAATCCAAAGCATAAGCAGAGACAGGGTTAATTAGTACAAATATTTGACCCTGTTATTTGTGCGTTTGGTTTATTAAACCTTTTTTCACATCATTATGTGCGGCTGCAGCGAGATATTTATCATCGCTGTTCATAATAAACAGAGGCATTCTGGTTTCATATTATAATACCGAGTGATATGGAACAAAATGCAAATATGGGAGCGCATATGGCTACACACATTTCAGGACGTGCAACCGTAGCTGTAGATGCATATGTGTTTCGGAGAGTATACGTCATGTTGCAGATGTATCGTTACTATAGTAAATAACTAAAAATTATGGAGGTGTAAACACACATGGCTCGTATTGCAGGTGTAGATTTACCAAGAGAAAAACGTGTAGAAATCGGCTTAACTTACATCTACGGAATCGGAAGAGTAAGTGCAGACCGTATCCTTGAAGCAGCTAATGTTGATCCAAGCACTCGTGTTAGAGATCTTACAGATGACGAGGTTAAGAGAATCAGCGCTGTTATCGACGAGACAATGACAGTTGAAGGTGATTTAAGAAGAGAAATCGCTTTAAATATCAAGAGACTTCAGGAAATTGGATGCTATCGTGGTATCCGTCATAGAAAGGGACTTCCGGTTCGTGGTCAGAAGACAAAGACTAATGCAAGAACTCGCAAAGGTCCTAAGAGAACAGTAGCAAACAAGAAGAAATAATCACTTGGAAAATAAGTGAAAACGCCACTTGAACGTAGTGCGCGTTTGGTTCTGCGGACGTAGAAGCAGAGCTTCATTATAACTTAAATAAAGTTTAGAAAGTAGAAAGTAGGTTAGTTTAAATATGGCTAAGAATGTTGCAAAGAAAACAACTAAAAAGCGTGTAAAGAAAAACGTTGAACGCGGACAGGCACATATTCAGGCATCTTTCAATAACACAATCGTTACTTTAACAGATGCTGAAGGAAATGCTTTATCATGGGCAAGTGCCGGTGGTCTTGGATTTAGAGGTTCAAAGAAATCTACTCCATATGCTGCACAGATGGCAGCAGAAACAGCTACAAAGGCAGCTTTAATCCATGGATTAAAGACAGTTGACGTATTCGTTAAGGGACCAGGTTCAGGAAGAGAGGCAGCTATCCGTGCCCTTTCAGCATGTGGTCTTGAGGTTACATCAATCAGAGACGTTACTCCGGTACCTCACAATGGATGTCGTCCACCAAAACGTAGAAGAGTCTAATCAGGAGGTATAGATTAAAATGGCAGTTAATAAAGTACCTGTACTTAAGAGATGCAGATCACTTGGTTTAGAGCCAAGTTATTTAGGATATGATAAGAAGTCTAGAAGAAACCTTACAAGAGCAAACAGAAAGGTGTCTGAGTACGGACTTCAGTTAAGAGAAAAGCAGAAAGCTAAATTCATCTATGGTGTTTTAGAGAAGCCTTTCCGTAACTACTACAAGAAAGCAGATCAGATGAAAGGATTAACAGGTCTTAACCTTATGACAATCCTTGAGTCAAGAATTGACAACGTAATCTTCCGTCTTGGTTTCGCAAGAACAAGAAAAGAAGCTAGACAGATCGTTGATCACAAGTTCGTTACAGTAAACGGAAAAGTTGTTAACATCCCTTCATACCTTGTAAAGGCTGGCGATGTTATCGAAATTAAAGAGAGCAAAAAGAATACTCAGAGAATGAAAGATATCGTCGAGGTAGCTGGCGGAAGAATCGTTCCGGAGTGGTTAGACGTAGATGCTGAGAAATTACAGGGAACTGTAAAAGACTTACCTACACGTGAGCAGATTGATGTTCCTGTAGATGAGATGCTCATCGTCGAGTTATATTCTAAGTAAAATTAGGTTGATTTGCCGGGGATTTATTTCCCGGCTTATCCACTCTTTGATAACATATAACAACGATACCCGAGAAGGAGGGAATTTGAAGTGTTCGATTTTGAAAAACCAAAAATTGAAATCGCAGAAATTTCAGAAGACAAGACATATGGCAGATTTGTTGTAGAGCCATTAGAGAGAGGTTACGGTACAACACTTGGAAACTCTTTAAGACGTATCATGCTTTCTTCTTTACCGGGCGCTGCAGTAAGCCAGGTCAAGATTGATGGTGTTTTACATGAATTCAGCTCTATTCCTGGTGTTAAGGAAGATGTTACAGAAATCATCATGAATATCAAGAACCTTGCAATTCGCAATAATAGTTCTACAAATGAACCAAAGGTTGCATATATCGAATTCGAAGGTGAAGGCGTTGTTACAGCAGCCGATATTCAGGTTGATTCAGATATCGAGATTTTGAATCCTGAGTTAGAGATTGCACACTTGAATGGTGGTGCAGATTCTAAGCTTTACATGGAGCTTACAATCACAAACGGCAGAGGTTATGTCGGAGCAGAGAAGAACAAGAACGAGGATACACCAATCGGAGTTCTTGCTGTAGATTCAATCTACACTCCTGTTGAGCGTGTTAATCTTACTGTAGAGAATACCCGTGTAGGTCAGGTTACAGATTACGATAAGCTTACATTAGATGTATTTACAAATGGTACATTGGAGCCGGACGAGGCAGTCAGCCTTGCAGCTAAGGTGTTAAGTGAGCACTTAAATCTGTTCATCGATCTTTCAGAGGCAGCACAGCAGGTTGACGTTATGGTCGAGAAGGAAAACGATGCTCAGGAGAAGGTTCTTGAGATGAACATCGATGAGCTTGAGCTTTCAGTTCGTTCATACAACTGCTTAAAGCGTGCAGGAATCAACACTGTTGCAGAGCTTATCAATAGAACACCTGAGGACATGATGAAGGTTCGTAACCTTGGTCGCAAGTCTTTAGAGGAAGTTTTAGCAAAATTAAAAGAATTAGGTTTAGAGTTAAATCAGACTGAGGAATAATTCATTCGAATAATCCTTGCACTGATTCTTCTAAATAAATTGGTCATATATAAATTTTAAATATCATATTTATGTTTATGTGTGACAAAACTCATAGCGGCAGGGCCAGTAAGACCAAAGAGCGTGACCGTGTCTGATACATGAGTGGCAACTGATTTGAGCATTTGCTTTTTGAAATAAGGCAAAGCTTTATCACAACAAGATACGATGTCTGGCAGTAAGACCGAAGAGCGTGACCGGATGTCCCACAAATGGAGGAAATTAAAATGGCAAAATATCGTAAGTTAAGCAGAACATCAAGCCAGAGAAAGGCTTTACTCAGAGGTCAGGTTACACAGCTTCTTGTTAACGGAAAGATCGTTACTACAGAGGCTAAGGCTAAAGAAGTTCGTAAGATCGCTGAGGGTCTTATCGCATTAGCAGTAAAAGAGAAAGACAACTTCGAAGAGGTTACTGTAACAGCTAAGGTTGCCCGCAAGGACAAAGATGGCAAGAGAGTAAAAGAGGTTGTAGACGGAAAGAAAGTTACTGTTTATGACGAAGTAGAGAAGAAGATCAAGAAGGATTCTGCTTCACGTCTTCATGCCAGAAGACAGATGCTTAAGGTTCTTTACACAGCTAAAGAGTCTGACGGCACAAAGAAGGGAACAAAGACTATCGATGTAACAAACAAGTTATTCGATGAGATCGCTCCTAAGTATGCTGATCGTAACGGTGGTTACACAAGAATCGTTAAGATTGGACAGCGTAAAGGTGACGGAGCTTTAGAGGTTCTCCTTGAGTTAGTTTAATATTTAATCGGTATAAATCTTAGACTAAATTAAACCAGAGATTTGAGTGGATGACACTCACTTCTCTGGTTTTTTATATTACTAAGATAATTATTCTAAACTTTGAGAAAAACTGATGCGTCTTACTTGCATGTATAGTTCGACAGCCTTTCGTTTGAATTCGTAACTGTAACGCATAAAAATACCCCTTTCACTGGATGTCCAGTAAAAGGGGTACATATCATTTCACACGGCTTTTTATAAATGCACTTAATTATTTATTTTTTGCTGCAGCCTGCTCGTCATTGTACTTCTGAACACACTTCTTGATTCTGTCATATGGTGAGAGAAGATCACTGATAGAACAGTCGTGGTTTAATGTATCAATGAGGTATGCGATGTATTTGCTCATGTCACAGCTGATATAGTACTCCTTAGAGAGAAGCTCCGGTGACTGGTAGATAAGGTTTGTTGTAACTACTCTGTAGATGAGACCCTCCTCGTAAGCCTTGTCAAATGAAGCAAAGCCGTTTGTAAAGAGACCGAATGTAGAAACAACAAAGATTCTGTTAGCTTTACGCTTCTTGAGCTCTCTTGCTGTATCTATCATACTCTCGCCGGAAGAAATCATATCATCGATGATAAGAACATCCTTACCCTCCACATTTGTTCCGAGGAACTCATGAGCTACGATAGGGTTACGTCCGTCAACGATACGGCTGTAATCACGACGTTTGTAGAACATACCCATGTCTACTCCGAGTACGTTTGCAAGGTAGATAGCACGGTTTGTAGCGCCCTCATCAGGAGAGATAATCATAAGATGGTCAGCATCAATAGTGATATCCTTTACGTTCTTTAAAATGCCCTTAATGAACTGGTAAGAAGGCATTACATTCTCAAAGCCGTTCAGAGGAATAGCATTTACCACACGAGGGTCATGAGCATCGAAGGTGATGATATTGTCTACACCCATGTTGATAAGCTCCTGAAGAGCCAATGGACAGTCAAGAGACTCACGGCCTGTACGTCTGTGCTGACGGCTCTCATAAAGGAAAGGCATGATAACTGTGATTCTTCTTGCTTTTCCGCCGGCTGCAGCGATAACACGCTTTAAGTCTGCGTAGTGGTCATCAGGTGACATGTGGTTTGTCTGACCGCATACTGTATAGGTAAGACTGTAGTTTGTTACATCTACCATGATGTACAGATCATAACCACGAACTGACTGGTTGATAACACATTTAGCCTCGCCGGAACCGAATCTAGGTGTAGAAGGCTTGATAATGTAGCTGTTTTTGTAGTAGTCCTTGAAAGCACTCTCGTTAGCATGCTGGTGCTCTCTGTGCTCTCTCCAGCCCTGTAAGTATGCATCTACCTTCTGGGCAAGACCTATACAACTGTCGGTTGCAACAAGTCCAAGTGTACCGGTTGGCATAGTCTCCAAAATTCTCTCATCGTTTGGCATTGTTATTCCTCCATATAACCATATAATAAATAAACTAAATATATAATATAAAAAGCGTTATTTGGAAAGACGCTTTTTAATTCGTATGTCATCTCCAAAGAGCTTGATAAAACTATAATTGCTTGAAATTCTTGAAAGTGTTCTCTCGGAGTAAATCTCTGCTATCTGCTCCAGATTCAGATTAGTGGAAATAATAGTAGATTTCTGTCGCAGTATGCGCTCATTTACACAAAGGAAAAGCTGTGATGTGGTAAATGAGTTGGAAAGCTCGGTTCCGAGGTCGTCTATGATAAGTAAATCACAGTCGAATATATTCTGGTGCGCTGCGATGGCATCTGCATCCTTTTCAAACACACCTTTGCTTAATATATCAAATAATTGGAATGCTGTAAAGTAAATTACGGAGTAACCTGCATCTAAAAGCTCTTTTGCAATGCAATTAGATAAAAAAGTCTTTCCGACACCGGTATTACCATAGAAAAATATGTTTTTAGGTTTGTTTTCAAAATTGTCTATAAATTCATGACAGTTCGTCACTGCAAGCTTTGCTGTGGCAAGAGCAGACAGCCCTGTCGCAGGATTTTTCTGCTCATCTGAGTAATAATCGAATGAGAGCGTGGAAAAATTCTCTCTTGATAAAATCTCCCTGATATTGGACTGCGAATAAACGGTATTGATAATAGCCTGTTTGAAACAATGACATTTCTGACCGTCTATGTATCCTGTATCATGGCAATCTGGACAGGTGTAAATAGGTTCAAAATAATCAAGCGGATATCCGAGTGTGGATAGAAGAGCAGCACGCTCCTCCTTATAGTCCTCGATTGCAAGGCGTAAAGCGGCAAGAGCATTCTCATCACCATCCATAAGCCTGTACGCCTGCCTGACAGATGCGGATGCAATCTCTGAGTCAATCTCCCTGAGGCGAGGCGCCTTGCGATAGGCTTCCTCAATACGCTTGTCATGTATGTATTTGTTCTGAAGCTGGCGTTTATCGTAGCCTCGCATTATCTCATCATATTGAGCATTGGTAAGTGCCATATATCCTCCTTGGGATGTGTAAATCTAACTTGAAAAATCATACCGTAGAATTGAGAAACAGCTTCTCCAGCTTGTCGTAATCATTGTTTCGCTGATTGAAGTTGTTAAATTTATTCTTGGAACTTGAATTATTGCTTTTGGGTTTTGAGAAACCGTTTGCAGCATTTGTACTCTGTGATGAGCCGGTAGCAGAGGCTTTATTGGCCTTGGCAAAGTTGGCATCAAGCACTTCAACATCCTTTAATGTATGTACATCCTTTTTCCTCCAGTTCGCGAGTATCGAGTCTGTGTACTCGAAGCTTGGCTTCTGGATAGCTGAAATGGTTTTACTGCAGGCGGCCTTTACAAGCTCTATATCGAAACCGTATTCGCCGACCCATTTGTTTATTAGTGACACCTCAGAGTCAACCAGATTGCGGCCTGTGATGCCTAGAGCCTTCATTACAGAATAGTAAATCTGTGAGTGAGCGGCTGCATCGTCCTTTGCCTGGTCTACGGTCTTTATGCCGGCATCGGCCCAGCCGAGAGCGACCTTGTTCATGTACCGAAGGCTTGAATGTCCTTTGGTAATGCAGTACTCTACGAGATATTCTACCAGGTCGGTAGAAAAATGAAGCTCGTCCAGCCAGTAGAGCACCATATTGGTGTCTGTGGATGAGAGCGTATGCTTCAGATATGTCTCTATAATAAAGAAAAGCTCTGAAATGTCAGGATTCTTTCTAAACTCCTTAATCTCATCAAGTGTGTATTCCTTCTGTGAAGAAGCAGCTTTGTCAGGAGTCTGGCTCTTAAGCTTTTCCACAACAGAATCATGCATCCGAGTATTCACGGTAGAAATATTCTGTGCAGCATTATTAACCACGCTGTTTTGCAAAATATTCTGTGCAGCATTATTAACTACGCTGTTTTGCAAATTATTCTGCGCGGCATTATCAGCCACAGCGCTTTGTATATTACTCTGAGCAGCCTGCATACCGGATACAGAAAGACTGCAGAGGTTGATTCCCATAATCTGGCCATCAGCGCCGGTTTGCACCTGCAAAATGCCCTCAGAGGCCCAGTAATTGAGGGCACGTATGATGTCGGCTTCAGTATTGCTGAAATGATCGGCAATCTCTGAAATAGTTGCTATGCCTGCCCCGGAGCCTGTCGCACGGAGCAGATAAAGGTATACCTTGACAAACTCACCGTTTGCCTTTGGCATGTATTGATCTATAAAAATATCTGACACAGTAGTGAATGATGTTGCTATGTCACTGCTAATGTTTATCGCTGTCATATAAAAAACTCTCTTTCGCTTAACCTGTGAGCAATTATAGCACAATATTTTAACCGTGTGAAGATGGTAAAAGTGCTACAAGCCTTGTAAACTCGGGCTTTCCGAGTCCACAAAAAAATGTGGATAACGTGGATAACTGTGTAAAATAATTGAAAAATCAATGTATCACAGGGTATATAAGCTGTTGAAAATTATTTAAAAAATCCACACACAAAATGAGAGTTGTTAACATTTTGTATGTGGATAACGTGGATAACTTATTTCTTAAGCAGGTCTTCGCCGATTTCTACTACATTTCCGGCACCCATTGTTATCAACAGGTCACCGTTTACACAATTTTCTGATAAAAATTTCTCGATTTCCTCAAATGATGGGAAATAGTGCGCATTCACACCTTTTTCGAGCAATAAATCCAGGATATCCTTAGATGAGATACCATATGTGTTCTGCTCACGCGCAGCATAGATATCAGCAAGCACTACAACATCTGCCATTGAAAGAACATCGGCAAAATCATTTAAGAATGCCTTGGTTCTGGAATAGGTGTGTGGCTGGAAGCAAAGGACAAGCCTGTCATGTGGATATTTTTGTGCAGCTGTCAGTGTTGCGCGGATCTCGGTTGGATGGTGAGCGTAGTCATCAATGATTGTGACGCCGTTTACCTTGCCCTTGTACTGGAAACGTCTGTCAGCACCGCCAAATTTGTCAAGGCCTGTGAGGATAGACTCCTCATCAAGACCGAGTGTGGTGGATAAAGCTATGGCTGCGAGCGCATTGCTTACATTGTGAGCGCCCGGAACAGAGAGTTTTACGTCGAAAAGTGGACTACCCTGTCTCATAGCTGTAAAAGATGCACAAGCTTTATCGTCATAGGTTATATTTTCCGGATAGAAATCATATTTTGAATCAAAGCCATAGGTGATAATCTTCTGAGGAAGCCCTGCGACAATCTCCTCATAGCGGTCAATCTCACCGTTGATGATGGTAGCACCGCCTGCGAGAGTGTTTGATGCATACTCGCGGAAGGAATGCCTGATGTCGTTGATGTCCTTGAAGAAATCCAGATGCTCAGCCTCAATATTTAAAATAATACTGTAGCGTGGTCTGAAATTCAAAAAGCTGTTTGTGTACTCACACGCCTCAGAGATGAAGTACTCTGAATCGCCCACACGCAGATTGCCGTGGATAGATGACAAAATACCACCTACGGAAATGGTAGGATCTGTCTGAGCGGCGAGAAGAATCTCGCTGATCATGGATGTGGTGGTAGTCTTGCCGTGTGTGCCGGCTACAGCGATAGAATAATCGTAATTGTCCATAATCTGTCCGAGAAGCTCGGCTCTGGTAAGCATTGGAATACCTGCTGCCTTTGCTGCGGCAAACTCAGGATTGCTTTCGTGGATAGCTGCAGTGTAAACCACCAGGTCGATACCGGAGGTGATATTGTCTGCGCTCTGGCCATATATGACTTTTATGCCCTTGGCCGCAAGAGTTTTTGTGAGGTCTGATTCCTTTGAATCGGAGCCGGAAATTGTAAAGCCCTCCTCATGCAGAATCTCTGCGAGACCGCTCATGCTGATACCGCCGATGCCTATGAAATGGATGTGTATTGGTTTGCTGAAATCTATTTTATACATTAATTTTACCTGCCTGATTTATTATAATTTATATTGTAACTATTAAGAATCGCTGAGAACAAAAAGCCGATGCGTGATGATTGCATGTAAGCGACAGATTTTCTTGTTCTGAATAGTTACTTTATATTAATTATACAACTAAATATAGTATTTGCAAAGGAAAAATAAGGTGAAAGCAGGCATGACTTTCAAATGATAAGAACCATAGCAGGTTAAACAGATATACGCTAAATGACACTTGTGCAAAATGTCGAAAATAAAGAAAAATATTATTTGATTTTGTGAAAAATGTTGAAGTGATAATGCGGCTGTGGTATAATTTTTTTATAAAAATAATTCATCCGGACCATATGAATTTGATGGGTTTAAAGTATATAGCAGTAACTGCAATTTATGCAGCAGCAACTATAATTTATGTGGAAACAATTGTGATTTATTATGGAAGCATTACAGATACGGTTATTACAGAAACAAGTGGTGGGAACCGGATGGCACAACAAAAATTAGGACAGACGAGGAGTGATAACGTGATTAAGAAAGAAATGATAGCCATGCTTTTAGCAGGCGGTCAAGGCAGCAGACTTGGTGTTCTGACAGCGAACGTAGCAAAACCGGCAGTTTCGTTTGGTGGAAAGTACAGAATCATAGATTTTCCGCTTAGCAACTGCATCAATTCAGGCATTGATACAGTGGGTGTACTTACACAGTATCAGCCACTCAGACTTAACAGCCACATCGGAATAGGTATTCCGTGGGACCTCGACAGGAATAATGGAGGAGTGGCAATACTGCCTCCTTATGAGAAGAGCGGCAACAGCGAGTGGTACACAGGTACAGCCAATGCAATCTACCAGAATATGAGGTATATAGACAGTTACAACCCGGACTATGTGTTGATACTGTCAGGAGACCATATTTACAAGATGGACTATGAGGTGATGCTTGATTTCCACAAGGAAAACAATGCCGATGTGACCATAGCAACCATGCCGGTGCCTATCGAGGAGGCCAGCCGATTTGGTATCGTCATAGCCGATGATGATAAGCGCATCAATGCATTTGAGGAAAAGCCGGTTCATCCGCGCAGCAATCTCGCATCAATGGGCATTTACATATTCTCATGGCCGGTGCTAAAGGAAGCATTACTTGCACTAAAGGATCAGGAAAACTGTGATTTTGGCAAGCATGTCATACCATACTGCTTTGAAAACGACAGACGTATGTTTGCATACGAGTTCAACGGATACTGGAAGGACGTAGGTACACTGGGCTCATACTGGGAGGCCAATATGGAGCTTGTGGACCTCATTCCGGAGTTCAATCTGTACGAGGAGTATTGGAAGATTTACACAAAGAATGATGCAATCGAGCCACTTTATATAGCCAAAGGAGGTCATGTGGAGCGAAGTATCATGGGTGAGGGCTGTGAATGCTATGGTCATGTGGAGCATTCTGTTATAGGTGCCAACGTCAAGATTGGAAGAGGCGCAGTTATACGTGATTCCATTATCATGTGTGACACGGAGATAGGCTCCAATGTCACGATAGACAAGTCCATCATTGCCGAAAATTGCAAGGTGGGCGACAATGTGACACTTGGCTTCGGACAGGAGAAGCCGAACGTATTAAATGAGAGCATATACTCATTTGGGCTGGTCACTATAGGAGAAGATTCTGTGATACCGGACGGGGTAAAGATAGGCAAAAATACAGCAATCTCCGGTGTTACATACGAAGAGGATTACAAAGACGGTGTGCTTGAGGGCGGAGAAGTTATTATCAAGGCAGGTGACGGAAAATGAAGGCAATAGGAATAATTTTGGCCGGCGGCAACAATAATAGGATGAAGGAACTGACAGCAAAACGAGCAGTACCGGCCCTGCCGGTAGCAGGCAGCTTCAGAAGCATAGATTTTGCGCTCAGCAGCATGTCAAACTCACATATACAGACTGTCGCAGTACTGACCCAGTACAATGCACGCTCACTGAATGAGCATTTAAGCTCATCAAAATGGTGGAATTTTGGCAGAAAGCAGGGGGGCTTATTCCTCTTTACACCTACAGTCACAGCGGACAACAGTGACTGGTACAGGGGCACGGCAGATGCGATGTATCAGAACATTGATTTTCTCAAGAGACGCCATGAGCCATATGTCATCATCAGCAGCGGTGACTGTGTATACAAGCTGGATTTCAACAGAGTGCTTGATTTTCACATCGAGAAAAAATCAGACATTACAGTGGTATGCAAGGACATGATGTACAACGACGATGTCAGCCGTTTTGGTGTGGTACGCATGGATGATGAGTCAAGAATCACAGAGTTTGATGAAAAGCCAATCGAGGCCTCATCCAACACCATTTCCACAGGTATCTATGTCATCAGGAGACGACAGCTCATAGAGCTTTTGGAGGCGGCAGCTGAGGAAAACAGATTCGATTTCGTAAATGATATCCTCGTGCGCTACAAAAATGTAAAGAAAATATATGGCTACAAGATAAATTCATACTGGAACAATATCGCCGATATTGATGCATACTTCAAGACCAATATGGATTTCTTAAGACCTGACGTCAGAAGCTATTTCTTCAGGGAGGAGCCGACCATCTGCTCAAAGGTGGACGACCTGCCACCGGCCAAGTTTAATCCGGGCTCAGACATTTCAAACAGCCTCGTATCAAGTGGCTGTATCATAAATGGCAGCGTGGAGGATTCGGTGCTTTTCAAGCAGGTATTTGTGGGCAAAAACACCACAGTGAAGAACTGCGTGATACTCAATGACGTCTACATAGGCGACAATGTGCACCTCGAAAATTGCATCGTAGAGAGCCGTGGAACCATCAATCCAAACACCTGCTATTGTGGTGAGGATGGAGTCATGATAGTAAAAGAAAAAAATGTAAGATATGTAATTTAAAAACAGACCAGGGGGAAAAAAATATGCAGATTACAGACATCAGAATTCGTAAGGTAGAAAAAGAGGGCAAGATGAAGGCGGTTGTGTCAATCACAATCGATGATGAATTCGTGGTACATGACATCAAGGTAATCGAAGGAGAAAAGGGACTTTTCATCGCCATGCCAAGCCGTAAGGCAAACGATGGCGAGTACAGGGATATAGCCCATCCGATTAACTCTGCCACACGCGAGAATATCCAGAATATGATTCTTGAAAAGTATAAGACAGAGATTGAGAATGTATAAAACAGTCAAATGCTGTAGCAAATGTAAATAATAATTTTGGTATGTGTATATCAGACGAAATCGCGCAAGTGCATCGGAGGAGATTGGCTTGCGCGGTTTTTATGTAATAAGGGTTTGATTAGAGAATAAAAAGTAAGCATATATTCATTTTAGACCCTCGTCTTTTACCCTTGTCTTTTAGAGAGAAATTTGATGACAAACTGTCCTCTCTGTGCTACAATCAACTCAAAGCATTATATTTCTGTAAATACGACACCACAGCAT
>ENA-OUQM01001456-OUQM01001456.1-human-gut-metagenome-genome-assembly--contig:-NODE-1456-length-12640-cov-7.564243_pt1 | contig 12640 bp, 8 predicted proteins | sample MGYA00237949_ERZ548830 | MGnify/ENA primary metagenome ERZ548830 (study PRJEB26490, sample SAMN05194706) | human gut metagenome | biome: terrestrial biome; feature: human-associated habitat; material...
TTGTAAAATGGGGTGGTCCGGGTGAACCGTGGGTGCGCTATTATGGCATGACCGAAGCATGGATGGCAAGTAATGATAATACAGGTAAGTATAAATGGTTCTTCCCTTCATCCTATACAAATGCTGACAAGGAATTGTACTTGCATAATAGTGAAGGAAATAATCCGACTAGTTATACCGTTTATTCCACTTTAAATCAGATGATGATTATTGGTCGTTATTACAATGCTGCCGATCAGGTTTCGGGAGCTACTTTGCCGGATGATACCTATACATTCACTACTACTGATCGTCCTTGGTATGGTATGTATATGAGTGCGGCGGAAGTTAATCTTTATCTGGCTGAGTTTGCTATGCTGAACAATCAGGAAGCACAGGCCAAGACGTATTATGACAAGGCTCTTGCTCTTTCTGTTCAATCGTATGACGCATTGGCAAAAGATAATCAAGTGGCTTATTATAGTAATGTGCAAGGTTGTTTTGGTTATGATCCCAATGAAGGAGCCATTGACTTGAAAGATGGAGAAATTGAGGCTATGATGAGTAGTGAAAAATATGCTTTCACCGGTACGGCAGCTGAGAAACTGGAGAAAATCTATCTGCAGGAAATGCTTCATTTTACATTGTATCCTAATGAAGTGTATATTACAGCTCGTCGCTCCGGATATCCGAGCTATCATTCAACTATCTTGCCGCGTATAGACTATGCAGAAGTGCCGGCAACCAGCATACCGCGTCGTTTCCCGACAGGAGCAGTTACTGATGATGATATTGCTGGTGATATAAAGAAGGCGGCTTATGCAGAACAAGGGTTGACTATTACATCTTCTGGTATGTATAATTCTGTGCTTGCTACAGAACGTTTGTGGGCTGACAGGAATGCTCCGGTATGGGGCGCAGGTCGGTAACATGGGCGGATCTTCACTGTTTTTTTGAATAAAGGGGAGACAGAGAGATTTCTCTCTGTCTCCCCCTTTATTTCTTATATTAATTAAGGTAAACTCCAATGAAAGCGTTTCTAACTTTTTTCATCTTATATTTTTTTTCTTTGTCTGTTTCTGCGCAGCAGTTTAAACGGATATTTCTCTTTAATGATTTTGTTCAGGCCCAGATTAAATTTCGTAATCATTCTGTTTCTGTCGTTTCACTTAACTATGATGCTTCAAACAAAACAATGCTTTTTCGACAGGGAGAGGAAATGATGGAGATGACAAATCCTGCTCAAGTTGATACGGTCATAATAGGAAAACGTAAATTTGTTCCGGTGGGCAGAGGATTTTATGAAGTCGTATGTAGGAAAGAGGGAGTTGTTTACATTGACTGGTTGTTGAAAGATGTGAATATAGGTTCCAAAGGAGCACTGGGAACAGTGACACAAGGAAGTGTTAAGAACTTGCAGATGAGTGATCTGGAATTGAATGGAACTGAGATGTATACCCCTTATGAACGTCAGAAGATAGGAAGTACGGAAGTATATCGCCGGAAAAATGATAATACGTATTATATAAAGGTAGAAGGGAAATTGGAAAAAGTGAAATCTTTGAAACATTTGGAAAAGATATTTATTGGGCATAAAGACGAGATCAGAAAATTTGCCAAAGACCATAAAATAGATATGAAAGACATTCTGGATGTATTTTCCATTTTAGATTATTGTATGGAATTGGAACAATGAAATTGTGATAGGAGAATGTATCTTTTCTGTAAATCACCGGTTTGTAAGTTGGTGAATTATTTGAATAAAGCTAAAATGAATATTGTTTAGTTAATCTTTTGTTTTAATTTTAAAGCGGATTTAGTATCCATTATTACATGTTTGTATTGTTGAAACCTGCCGGGGTAGCAAAATGATTTATTTTATAAAATATTGTATTTGAACAAATTATTTATGAAAAACCTGAAGAAACTACTAGGATGTGTGGCTTTGGTCACTTTCTCAATGAGCTTGAGTGCTCAGGAACAGGTGCAGGGATTTGTGCACCAACAATCCAAGGCTACGGATTATGTGTGGCCTACTGATCAACAAGTATTGGATAAACTGGCTAAATGGCAAGATCAAAAATTTGGAGTGTTGTTTCACTGGGGCTTGTACTCTGTGCCGGGCATTGTAGAGTCATGGTCCATTTGTTCGGAAGATGTGGATTGGATAAGCCGTAAGGGAAATTTGCCTTATGATGAATATAAAAAATGGTATTGGGGCTTGAAAGATTCATTGAATCCTGTGAATTTTAATCCGGAACAGTGGGCGGAAGTGATGCAGGATGCAGGTATTAAATACATGATTTTCACAACTAAGCATCACGATGGTTTTTGCACTTTCGATTCTAAATACACTGATTTTTCTATAGCTAATGGTCCGTTCAAAAATAACCCGCGTAAGGATGTGGCGTTTCATGTGTTTGATGTTTTCCGCAAGAAGGGTTTTATGATGGGATGTTATTTTTCCAAGCCAGACTGGCATTGTGAATGGTTCTGGAATCCTTATTTTGCTACTGCCAACCGTCGTATTAACTACAAAAAAGAGAACCATCCGGATTGGTGGAAGAATTATCAGACCTTCACACAAAACCAACTGGATGAGTTGATGACTCGTTATGGCAGTTTTGATATTTTGTGGTTGGACGGAGGTTGGGTAACTGGTGATGATATCAATCTGGATGGCATTTTAGAGAAGGCTCGCAAACAACATCCCGGTTTGATTTCGGTAGACCGTAGCATTCGTGGCAAGAATGAGAACTATCAGACCCCAGAACGCGGCATTCCTGAAACACAGCTGGACTATCCGTGGGAAAGTTGCATCACGCTGAGCAATGACTGGGGATGGGTTCCCAATGCACCGTTTAAGTCACCTCAAAAGGTGATTAATATCTTAAGCGAGATTACGGCTAAAGGTGGATGCTTATTGTTGGGAGTAGGACCTACAGCGGATGGAGTTATTGAGGAAGAAGTGACAAAACGTCTGCATGAAGTAGGAAAGTGGCTGCGTTTCAATGGAAAAGCTATTTATAATACCCGTATAACTCCGGTGTATCGGGATGGTAATGTATGGTTTACTGCTGATAAGGATGGAAAGACCTTATATGCTATTTATGCGTTGCCCGAAGGCGAGAAGTTGCCGGAGGTCATTGAATGGAAGGGCAATTTGCCCAAAGGGAACATGAAGTTGTTGAAGGGGAATAAGCGTGTGAAATATGTTTTGAAAGGCGATAAAGTGGAGGTTACCTTGCCTAAGGGAATAGAGAATGAACCGATAGCGTTATCGTTTGTTTTAAAGAAATAATGATTATGGTAAGAAGGAAGAAGTTATTGTCGGGAGTGCTTCTCCTGTCCGGTATGTTATGCACCGGACGGGTTATGGCACAGCAATGGCTCTATAAACAGGCAGCTGTTCCTATAGAATATAGAGTGAAGGACTTGTTGGGGCGGATGACCATTGAAGAGAAGGTGGGGCAGTTATGTTGTCCGTTGGGTTGGGAAATGTACACCAAAACGGGAAAGAATGAAGTGACGGTATCCGAATTGTATAAAAAGAAGATGGCAGAGGCACCTGTAGGCTCATTTTGGGCTGTACTTCGCGCGGATCCGTGGACACAAAAGACATTGGAAACCGGACTAAGTCCTGAGTTGTCGGCAAAAGCATTGAATGCACTTCAAAAATATGCTGTGGAAGAAACGAGGCTGGGTATTCCGGTTTTGTTTGCCGAGGAGTGCCCACATGGACACATGGCTATCGGAACTACCGTATTTCCCACAGCTTTGTCGGCTGCCAGTACCTGGAACGAGGGGCTGATGTTGAAAATGGGGGAAGCTATTGCCCTGGAAGCCCGTTTGCAAGGGGCGAACATTGGTTATGGTCCGGTGCTGGATGTTGCTCGCGAGCCGCGTTGGTCACGCATGGAGGAAACCTTTGGGGAAGACCCAGTGCTGACTACCATCATGGGAGTGGCTATGATGAAGGGAATGCAAGGTAAAGTGCAGAATGACGGGAAGCATCTGTATGCCACATTGAAGCATTTTGCGGCATACGGTGTACCCGAATCCGGACATAACGGATCTCGTGCCAATTGTGGTATGCGCCAGTTGCTTTCTGAATACTTGCCTCCTTTCAGGAAAGCGGTGAAGGAGGGAGCAGGTACCCTTATGACTTCTTACAATGCGATAGACGGAGTGCCTTGCACTGCCAACAAGGAATTGCTGACTGATGTGTTGCGCAATCAATGGGGATTCAAAGGGTTTGTCTATTCGGACTTGATCAGTATAGAAGGTATTGTGGGTATGCGTGCCGCCAAGGACAACAAGGAGGCGGCAGTGAAAGCACTGAAAGCCGGTCTGGATATGGATTTGGGTGGAAATGCTTTTGGAAAAAATTTGAAGAAGGCATACGAAGAAGGCTTGATTACCATGGCCGATCTGGACAGGGCGGTCGGTAATGTACTTCGTTTGAAGTTTCAGATGGGCTTGTTCGAGAATCCGTATGTGTCGCCCGAATTGGCAAAGAAGCTGGTTCACTCTAAAGAACACAAGGAACTGGCACGGCAAGTAGCTCGTGAAGGGGTAGTGCTGTTGAAGAATGAGGGAGTGTTGCCATTGAGCAAGCATATCGGACATTTGGCGGTCATCGGCCCTAATGCGGATGAAATGTACAACCAGTTGGGCGATTATACCGCTCCCCAAGTTCGTGAAGAGGTGGCTACTGTGCTGGACGGCATACGTGCAGCTGTATCGGAAAGCACTCGGGTAACTTATGTAAAGGGATGTGCGGTGCGCGATACGACTGCTACTGATATTCCCGCTGCTGTGGCAGCCGCACAGAAAGCAGATGCGGTAGTGCTGGTAGTGGGCGGTTCCAGTGCCCGTGATTTTAAGACGAAATACATCAGTACCGGTGCTGCTACCGTTTCCGAAGATGCAAAGACATTGCCCGATATGGATTGCGGAGAAGGGTTCGACCGTAGTTCTTTACGTTTGCTGGGTGATCAGGAGAAGCTGATTAGTGCCGTGGCGTCTACGGGAAAGCCTTTGGTGGTTGTGTATATTCAGGGGCGTACCATGAATATGAATCTGGCGGCGGAGAAAGCACAGGCTTTGCTGACTGCTTGGTATCCAGGTGAACAGGGAGGAATGGGAATTGCCGACATTTTGTTTGGCGATTACAGTCCGGCGGGACGTCTGCCGGTGTCTGTTCCGCGCAGTGAAGGACAATTGCCTGTTTTCTATTCACAAGGTACGCAGCGCGATTATGTGGAAAGCAAAGGTACACCGCTTTATGCTTTTGGGTATGGTTTGAGTTACACCCGGTTCACTTATAGTGGTTTGGAACTCCAAAAAGGCACGGAGATGGAAACTTTGCAGACAGTTGCTTGTACGGTGACCAATACGGGTAATCGTGATGGCGAGGAAGTGGTGCAACTTTATATTGGCGACAAGGTGGCTTCTGTTTCACAACCTCCTTTGTTGCTGAAGGCCTTTCAGCGTATTTTCTTGAAGAAAGGAGAGAGCCGGCAAGTGATTTTCCATTTGAAGAAAGATGATTTGGGCATCTATGATTCGGAGATGAATTATGTGGTGGAGCCGGGAGAGTTTAAAGTGATGGTAGGTGCGGCTTCCAATGATATCCGGCTGGAAGGAGAGTTTGTGTTATAGAGATAGAATCGGATGAACCCATCCGGATGCTTTGTGATGTATTTTCATGCGAATGACGCAGATAACAAGGATAAACTAAAGGTAAATCCGTGTCATCTGCGTCATCTATATGAAAAGGTATCTTATTTCATCTTATAAATCAGCGTTCCTCCTTTCAGGATATCTTCATGAGAAATATAATTCTTTGCATAAGGTTCTCCATTCAGGGTGATGCTGTCAATATACTTGTGTTCCTTTGATAATCCTTCGGCAATAATGGTGAAAGTCTTTCCGTCTGCCAGGTGCAATACGAATTCTGGCATCTGCGGAGCACCGAATACATAATTGCCGCTTACCGGATCCACCGGATAGAATCCCATAGCCGAGAACATATACCATGCTGACATCTGTCCGCAATCATCATTGCCGCACAGTCCATCGGGTTCGGGGCGATATTGAGTATTAAAGATTTCGCGGATCAGTTCCTGGGTACGTTCGGGACGGCCTGCCAGCGTATATAAATAGGTAATGTGATGGCTTGGTTCATTGCCATGTGCATATTGACCGATCAGACCGGTCACATCCGCTTGGGTGGTTTCCAGTTTCAGGGTGAATAATGAATCCAGTTTGGTCAGGAATGGTTGTTCCCCGCCAAATAACCCGATCAATCCCGGTACATCGTGTTGTACGTGCCAAGTGTACTGCCATGCGTTTCCTTCGGTATAGTCACCTCCCACGCTTTCCGAGTGTCCTACCTGACTGGGATTGAACGGAGATTTCCAAGTTCCGTCTGCTTTTCGCGGACGCATGAACTGGGTTTTCGTATCAAACAGATTCTTATAGAAGTCGGCACGTTTGGCAAAATAAGCTGCGTCTTCTTCTTTGCCCATTCGTTTGGCCATGTCGGCGGCGGCATAGTCGTCATAAACCGACTCCAATGTGGAAGATACGGATTCTGTCTGAATCAAGTCGGTGGGCAGATAGCCATATTTCATATAAGTTTCCCAGTCGGATTTCAACTTGTGAGATGTTGTCTGGGTCTTTTTAATAGCATTGAAAGCTCGTTCGGCGTCAAAACCGCGGAAACCTTTGCGATAGGCTTCGGCTACTACGGATACTCCATGGTTGCCCACCATGCAATAATTTTCTTTTCCCCAAAGTCCCCAGATAGGCAGGAAGCCCTGTACTTCAGCCTGTTCTACCAATGAATTGACGAATCCGTCTACTTTTTCAGGAACCATTAAGGTGTAAAACGGATGGGCGGCACGATAAGTGTCCCATAAAGAGAAAGTGGAATAAAAAGCTCCGTTACCGGCTTTAACGATGGAATCGGCTGCATTACGGTACCATCCGTCTACGTCCGAGATTTGGTTGGGCTGTATCAGGGCATGGTAGAAGCTGGTATAGAAGTTGGTCTTCTCGTCATCCGTACCGGTTACTTCAATGCGGCTCAGATAATTGTTCCATTCGTTGTGGGCTGCTTGCTTCACTCCTTCAAAATTCCAGTCGGCTATTTCCGCTTCCATATTCTTCTTGGCTCCATCCACGCCGGTGGTGGACATGGCTACTTTCATCAGCAGTTCCTCTCCCGGCTTCATGTCAAAAGTAGCGATGATGCGTTTCCCTTTTTCAGTTTCGGCCATGGGCAGATACAGGGTATCTATGACGGGACGATTGAACTTCATAACAAAAAAGTAATCTTGGTTCACCCATACGCTGTTGCGTACATGTCCGGTCAAGGTTTGTGCATCTTCCCAATTGGTTTCGCAACTTTGTACTTGCGAATGGTATTGGTTTTCGTTCCACGCAGGTCCGTGCTGAAGGTCAATCAATACAGATGCCGAGTCGGCGTTATGATAGGTATAACGGTGCAGGGCGGCATGGGGAGAGGCGGTCAGTTCGGCCTTCACGCCGGGGTCGGCCAGCTCTACGGTGTAGTATCCGGGAGTCGCTGCTTCCTTGTCTTTGGGGAAGTGGCTGCGATAAGCGTCCCAGGCACGGGCGCGTGTTCCGGTAACCGGCATCACCAGGATGTCTCCCAGGTCCATACACCCTGTTCCATTAAGGTGTGTCTGGGTAAATCCCCATATCAGGGAGTCGGTGTACACATATTCCGAGCAATATCTCCAGCCGACAGCTCCGGTTACGGGGCTTGTCTGGATCATGCCGAAAGGACGGCAGGCACCGGGAAAGGTATGTCCGTTGTCTGCTGCTCCGATGAACGTGTTAACATACTGCGTGTAGTCAGTTTCGCCTGTCTTCTGCTGTGTTGTGGAACAGCCGAAGAGCGAGCCTGCCAATACAAATGCGCAAAGGATAGAATTGGTTTTCTTCATAGATTCGCAATTAATAAATATTTTGCGTAAAGATAAAGAGTTTTCTGGAAAAATGGGTCAAGAAATCAAAACAAGAAACGAATTAATAAGAAGTAAATGAATATCTTTGCATCTCTTAAATTAATAAACGACATGAAAAACCTTAGTTTGGGATCTCTCATGAGGATACTCTCTGCATTCATTTTCCTTTTATCGAATCTTCTTTAGATTAATCCGAAATGTTTCAACGCATTGGCTATTCCGTCTTCATCTACGGAGGTGGTCACATAGTCGGCCACAGCTTTTACATGAGGTTCGGCGTTTCCCATAGCTATCCCTGTGGCTACGTGTTTCAGCATGGGAATATCATTGCCGCCGTCACCGAAAGCCATGGTGTCTTTCAGGTCAATGTCAAAATATGCCAGCACCTTGTCTATTCCCGTACTTTTACTGTTGCCCCGTGCAATGATGTCGGCAAACAATGGATACCAGCGCATTGGCTCGCAATGGGTCAGCACTTTGCCGAATATATCTGTTTCTTTTTCCTCTTCGGCCGTAAAATACCCCATTATTTGCAGGATGTCTTTTCCACGGGCTTCTTCTATGGAGGCGACAGGGGGAATAGGAATTTCAATCAGATCGGAAACAGCCTGTACTCTGTCATTCACTTCTGTGACGAACATTTCATTGCCGTATGCAAAAACGAAAGGTACCGGATGGCTCTGTTGGAAAGTGATAAGCCGTTCAATGTCTTCTTGCGGGATGCAACCTTTATAAATGGGCTGGTGGCCGGCGGTAAAACAATAGCTTCCGTTTACGGTGATATACCCGTCAAACTCTAAGTCACCCAGGTTGTTTATTAAACATTGTGGGCGTCCGGTAGCAATAAAGATTTTAATGCCTTTATCACGGAGTGCCTTTAATGCTTCTTGGGTCGAAGCAGGAATTTTATGAGTTTCAAAAGAAACCAGTGTACCGTCAATATCGAAAAAAATAGCTTTAACCATACGTTTGCCTGTTGAATATTATCGTTATATATTTTCATTTTGCAAAGATGAGAATAAAAATACATGCACACAAATACGATAAAGGTTAATTTTTGGCTTATTTGACTTTACAGATTGATTTTAATATCTATATTTGTGTTTCTAAAATAACAAGAGAAATGGCAGTTCAGTTTACAAGAATAGCAGTAAAGATCGGTAGTAATGTGTTGGCGCGTAAAGACGGTACACTGGATGTGACGCGTATGTCGGCATTGGTAGACCAAGTGGCGGAATTGCGCAAAGCCGGGGTGGAAGTCATTTTAATTTCATCCGGGGCGGTAGCTTCGGGACGCAGCGAGATCAAACCTTCCAAAAAATTAGATAGCGTGGAGCAAAGGCAGCTTTTCTCGGCGGTGGGCCAGGCAAAACTGATCAACCGGTACTATGAACTGTTTCGCGAACACGGCATCCCTGTGGGGCAGGTGCTGACTACGAAAGAAAGTTTCGGCACGCGCCGTCATTACCTGAACCAGCGCAACTGCATGATGGTGATGCTGGAGAACGGTGTCATACCTATCGTAAATGAGAATGATACCATTTCGGTCACCGAACTGATGTTTACAGACAATGACGAGCTTTCGGGAATGATCGCTTCCATGATGGATATGCAGGCGTTAATCATACTGAGCAATATTGACGGCATATACAATGGTTCTCCTTCTAACCCCGGTACGCAGGTGATACGGGAGGTGGAGCAGGGAAAGGATCTTTCGGACTATATACAGACGGAGAAATCGGGATTCGGCCGGGGCGGCATGCTGACCAAGACTACCATTGCCCGCAAGGTGGCCGATGAGGGCATTACCGTCATTATAGCCAACGGCAAGAAAGACCATATTCTGGTCGATTTGCTGCAACATCCGGCAGAGACGGTTTGTACGCGCTTTATTCCGGCAGAAGGCGGAGTATCCAGCGTGAAAAAGTGGATTGCCCATAGCGAAGGCTTTGCGAAAGGCGAGCTGCATTTGAACGAACAGGCCGTGAAAGTGTTGAAAGGACAGAAGGCGGTAAGCCTGCTTCCTGTGGGAGTGGTCCGCATAGAAGGGGAATTTGAAAAAGATGATATAGTGAAAATCATAGACCACCGGGGCAGGCAGATAGGAGTGGGACGCATCGGATTCGATTCGGCAGAAGCGCGTGCATTGCAGGGGAAACATGGACAGAAACCTATGGTACACTATGATTATTTGTATTTGGACTGATGCGGTGTGGTAATGATTTAGATAAAATGAAGTGACTATGGAACAGATAAAAGATATTTTTAAACAGGTGCGGCAGGCAAAAGGATCTCTTGCTTTCTGCAAGGAGGAGATCATCAATGACACCTTGTATGCATTGGCCGACAGGGTGGAGGCTGCTACGGACCGGATTCTGGAAGAGAACGCCAAGGATCTGGCGGCGATGGATCCGTCGAATCCCAAATATGACCGTCTCAAACTGACGGCGGAACGTATTCACGCCATAGCCCAAGGCATACGGCAGGTAGCCACGCTGCCTTCTCCATCGGGAAGGATACTGAGCCAGACCGTGCGTCCCAATGGCATGAAGCTGACCAAGGTAAGTGTGCCTTTCGGGGTGATAGGCATTATTTATGAAGCTCGTCCTAATGTGACTTTGGATGTGTTTGCACTTTGTTTCAAATCCGGCAACGCCTGTATATTAAAGGGGGGGAGCGATGCCGATTTCTCCAACCGTATCCTGGTGGAGATTATCCGGAATACCTTGCTGGATGTAGCCCACTTGTCTCCTTATCTGGTGGCATTGTTGCCGGCAGGACATGATTCGGCCGACGCGCTGCTCCATGCCCGCGGCTATGTGGATCTGATTATCCCCCGCGGCGGCAAGGGGCTGATAGACTATGTGCGGCAGAACGCCACGATTCCCGTTATCGAGACAGGAGCCGGTGTGTGTCACGTTTATTTTGACAAGGAGGGTGATGTGGCGAAAGGAGCCGCCATTATCCGCAACGCCAAGACACGCCGTGTCAGCGTGTGCAATGCCTTGGACTGTCTGATTATAGATGTGAACCGGCTGACCGACCTTTCCACTCTTTGTAGCGGCTTGCAGCAGGACAACGTGGAAATCTATGCCGATGACTTGTGTTACAATTATCTGAAGACTTCTTACCCTTCCCACTTGCTGAAACATGCTTCTACGGATACTTTCGGAACAGAGTTTCTGGACTACAAAATGGCAGTGACGGCGACTATGACCATACAGGCGGCTGTGGCCCACATTTCTATCTATGGTTCGGGACATAGTGAATGTATTGTGACGGAGAATGACTGGGCGGCCGATTATTTTATGAAGATGGTGGATGCGGCTTGTGTCTATGTGAATGTGCCTACTTCGTTCACCGATGGAGGTGAGTTCGGACTGGGAGCGGAAATAGGTATCAGCACGCAGAAGCTTCACGCCCGTGGTCCGATGGGACTGGAGGAACTGAACACATACAAGTGGATTATTCAGGGGGATGGACAAATAAGACAATAATACTATAAATGAAAAAATTATGAGATACTTTACAAACGTACACGATTTGGGCGACTTGAAGAGTGCCCTTGCCGAAGCTTTCGAAATCAAGAAAGACCGCTACAAATATGAAACCCTGGGAAAGCATAAGACTTGTCTGCTGATTTTCTTCAACAATAGTCTGCGTACCCGTTTGAGCACCCAGAAGGCAGCCCGTAACTTGGGCATGGATGTGATTGTGCTTGATGTGAACCAAGGTGCATGGAAGCTGGAAACTGAGCGCGGTGTCATTATGGATGGCGACAAGAGTGAACATTTACTGGAGGCTATTCCGGTGATGGCTTCTTATTGTGATATCATCGGTGTGCGTTCGTTCGCTCATTTTGAGAACCGCGAGGATGATTATACCGAAAAGATTCTGAATCAGTTCATCAAGTATTCCGGCAAGCCTGTATTCTCCATGGAAGCCGCTACCGGTCATCCGTTGCAGGCTTTCGCCGACCTGATTACCATCGAGGAGTATAAGAAGAAAGACCGTCCCAAGGTGGTCTTGACTTGGGCGCCGCATCCGCGTGCATTGCCTCAGGCCGTTCCCAACTCGTTTGCCGACTGGATGAACGAGGCCGATGTGGATTTTGTCATCACTCATCCCGAAGGCTATGAGCTGGACCCGAAGTTTGTCCGTGGTGCGAAGGTGGAATACAACCAGATGAAAGCCTTTGAAGGGGCTGACTTTATCTATGCCAAGAACTGGGCATGTCCCGGTGTCACCCGTCCTGCCGACTATGGAAAGATCCTGAGCAAGGATATGAACTGGACGGTAGATGCAGCGCACATGGCAGTGACAAACGATGCTTTCTTTATGCATTGTCTGCCGGTGAGAAGAAACATGATTGTGACCGATGAGGTGATTGAAGCGCCTACTTCGTTGGTTATTCCTGAAGCGGCCAACCGGGAAATTTCTGCTACAGTTGTTTTAAAGAGAATGCTGGAAGGGTTGGAATAACCGGCAGTCGGAATGACGTATTCTTCCTTTTCAATTTATCGTTTCACCTTAGTGATGAAACCGTTTCACCTTAGTGATGAAAATTGATCACCTTAGTGATAAAACTTCATCACTAAGGTGAAACGTAAGCATTCGGCCTCGTGCGTGTTTTTTTCCCCTCTTTTCCTTCCTACCTTTGT
>ENA-OUQM01001467-OUQM01001467.1-human-gut-metagenome-genome-assembly--contig:-NODE-1467-length-12582-cov-4.395945_pt1 | contig 12582 bp, 12 predicted proteins | sample MGYA00237949_ERZ548830 | MGnify/ENA primary metagenome ERZ548830 (study PRJEB26490, sample SAMN05194706) | human gut metagenome | biome: terrestrial biome; feature: human-associated habitat; material...
GTCTAGTATACCGAAAATGCCCGATTTTGGCTATACCAGTATTCCACAAACTTTTTTGAGAAGCTTGTGGAATCTGCCAAAAAAGATTTTAACTCCAAAAGCTCGTCAGCTTTTTTAACAAAACTTGTCATCTCTATCTATGCACTTTGCCGAAGCACTGTCTGGTTAAATCTGATTTTCGGTTTTAGCAGCCTCTGTTTCTGTCTTGTTTTCTGCGGATTCTGCTGTTTTTGCCGCAGCTTCCGCTTCCAGTGCCGCCTGCTTTGCCTGCTCTTCCTCTACGATAAAGGACAGGGGAGCCAGGTTCTCGCCATCCTGTACCTGTTCTTCAGGCTCAAAGCGTTTGAAGATCCCGACATAAAGCAGACTGCTGAAATATGCGACTGCAGGGACTCCAAGAAGGAACAGAAACGGCAGAGCCTGGATCGTTACCAGTAATAAACCAACCGGAATCAGATGGATGATCACGATCAGTACGCTCTTGGGCAGGTTCATAAAGCTGATCAGGAACGCGTTCCGGAAAGTATTTTTTACGGTGTTCTCAAATCTGGACAGAACCGGGAAAATATAAAGGCCGGTCAGCAGCAGGAGAAAGGATACGATAAACAGCACCGTTTTCATGATCTTTGCACTGTTTCCTGTCATCATCACCAGCGTAACTCTCCAGTCCACTGCAATAATCGCAATCACAACGAGCATAATCAGCCAGATGATCGTCGCCTGCTTAAAATTCTCTTTAAAGGACTTAAAGTATCCTTTGACGATATACGGGTCATCCCCTCTCGCCATTTTGATTGTCACATAATACAGCGCCGTGATCGCCGCCCCTGCCGTAAAAATCGGAATACAGCAGATGATTGTCAGCACGTTCAGGATCATCAGGTTGGCAACCTTGCTCAAAAAGACCATGACCGGGCTGTCCAGGTTAAAAAACTTCATTCGTACATTCCTCTCTTCTCTTGTTGTCAAAATTTATCAAAAACCGTTCGTCCGGTTTTAGATCATTTTTTAGTTGTCTATATCAGGAAAATCTGGCGTCAGTTTTTCCCTTTCTGGAAAACATGGTTCAGGAAATCGATCACGCTCTGTTTCAGGTCCTGCCAGAAATGCTGCGCTGTGTTAGCTGCAATCGCTTTGGCAGTCTCCATCACAGTCTCTTTTGCAGGTTCGATCAGCTGTTCCTGAATCGTCTCGCCGAGAGGACCTGCAAGCTGCTCCTGCAGCGCATCCGAAAGGTTTTCTACCAGCGTATCACCGTAGCTTTCATACATTTTCTGTGCAAGCGCAATGACCGTCTCATGGTTTAAGCCGATCCCGTTTAACTGCTGCAACGCAGAAGCAAGCGTCGTTCTCGTGCTCTCGTCAAGGGAAACGCCGAACTCCTTTTCTCCCTCGCTGATCGCAGCTTTGATATCCTCTGCGTTATCCAGCTCGCCTGCGTCCCACTTTTCTTTTACAAAATCCAGCAGCTTTGCAAAATCCTCATCGCTGATAGATTTGGCAGGCTCTGTCTCTGTCTGCGGCTGTTCCTGCATCTGCGCGCTCTCCGCCGTCTGTCCCGGCGCTGCACAGACCGGTACAGCGATGCTGGATACTGCAATCGCCGTCGATAACATCATTGCTACAATCCCTGTTTTCTTCATATTCTCCTCGCATTCTGCCGCTTAAGCGACAAATGAAACCTAAAACTGCATTTTCTAAAAACTCTGTCCAGCCGCCCGGGCTGTATTTAAAATCCATTTTAAAAGGTCTGCATCCACCTCTTCCCGGCCGATTTCATTGACCAGCTCGTGACGCATACCGGGATATAATTTGCATTCTACCTGTGTCATCCCGCTGTTTTGAAAGCTTTCTGCAACCTCCAGAACCGCTTTGCCATAGCTGCCGACCGGATCCTCCTGTCCTGCGACAAACAGAACCGGAAGCTCTTTGGGAATTTTATGAATGCTTTCCGGGTCGTGAAGCCTGCCGATCAGTTCAAACAGCGTCTCAAACCCGTTGACTGTAAAGACGAAGCCGCACTGCGGATCGTCCAGGTATTTTTGAACCTCTTTTTTGTCCCGGGACAGCCAATCCATGCTTCCAACGCCATCTGTAATCTTTTTCTGATAGCTTCCAAACGCCATTTTGTCCAGCAGGCGGCTCACATGCGCATCCCCCAGAAAAGCCTTCTGAAACTTCGTCACCGCTTTGGCTGCATTTAAAACTGCCTTCGGCTGCATACCGGTTCCCATCACGATCGCTCCGTCAATTCCGCTGCCGTAACGGCTCAGGTAATTTCGGAGGATGAAAGACCCCATGCTATGTCCCAATAACAGATACGGAACACCGGGATACTGCTCCTGCACCATTTTTTTGAGACGATGAACATCCCGAACTACCACCGTCGCCGGATCATGCGCGCAGAAATAGCCGTAGATTCCGTTTTCCCCGACGCTCTTTCCGTGTCCCAGATGATCCTCCCCGGTCACCAGAATCCCCTGCCTGGTCAGCACGGAGGCCAGACGCTCATATCGTTCGATATATTCCGCCATACCGTGCACGATCTGCAGGATACAGACCGGTTTACCCTCCGGTATCCATTTTACTGCATGAATCTTCGTTTTACCATCTCTTGACAGGAAAAAAATTTCTTCTTTTTTCATATCCCGTTCCCCCGTTTCGTTTTCCCCTCTTTTTCCGGAAACAGCCGCATGCCTCCGTTTACAGACAGAGCCGCAGCAAGAAAAATCCTGCTGCTTTTTCACAGCAAATTCTCTTCTGCGGCCCTCACATTTTTATATTAACATTATATAAAGTTCCGGTCAACTCTAACCGTCAGCAGATCTCTGCTCCGGCAGGCATATTTTTCTCCGGTGTTACCAGCGCAAGATTGCCTTCGGCATCCTCTGCACACAGCAGCATGCCTTCCGACAGAACACCGGCGAGCTTTGCAGGCTTTAAGTTCACTAAAACCATAACCTTTTTGCCTACCATCTCTTCCGCCGTGTAATGTGCGCGGATTCCGGAAACGATCTGTTTTACTTCTTTCCCGATTTTCACCTGGGAGCAGAGAAGCTTTTTGGACTTCGGAACCGGTTCGCATTTGATGATTTCGCCAACCGCGAACTGCATCTTTTCGAACTCTTCAAAGGTGATCTCCGGCTTTTTCGTCAGCTCCATCACGTCCTCTTCTTTTTCTTCCTCAGCCTCTTCCGTCAGCGCCTTACGCGCCTCAAACATCGCTGCTGCCTTTTCCAGAACTTCCTTTACATCCAGTCTTGCGAACAGGATTTCCGGTTTCTCTGTAACTTTGCTGCCGGATATATAGCCGCCGAAAGTCGTGCATTCTTCGAAGCTGCGCAGGGAAGTATTGAGCTGGGCTGCGATCTTTTCCGCAGTGCCAGGCATATAAGGCTCCAGCAGGGACGCACCGATTACAATGCTCTCTGTCAGGTTATACAATACGGTAGCAAGACGGTCTGCTTTTGCAGGGTCTTTTGCCAGCACCCACGGTTCTGTCTCGTCGATATATTTGTTGCAGCGCTTGAACAGGGTGAAAATATCGGTGATCGCATCTGCGACTCTCCAGCCTTCCATCTTTGCCGCAACCTTATCGTAGGTTCCGGTTACAACTGCTTTCAGATCCTCATCAACTGCCTCTGCTGCGCCCTTATCCACTACAACGCCGCCGAAATACTTGTTGCTCATGGAAATCGTACGATTTACCAGGTTGCCCAGCGTATTGGCGAGATCGGAATTTAACCGTTCCACCATCAGCTCCCAGCTGATTACGCCATCATTTTCAAACGGCATCTCATGCAGTACGAAATAGCGGACTGCGTCCACGCCGAAGAAATCTACCAGATCATCCGCATACAGCACGTTTCCTTTGGATTTGCTCATCTTGCCATCACCCTGCAGCAGCCAGGGATGACCGAATACCTGCTTGGGCAGGGGCTCATTCAATGCCATCAGGAAAATCGGCCAGTAAATTGTATGGAAGCGGATGATATCTTTTCCGATCAGATGCAGATCAGCCGGCCAGAGCTTTTTATACTGCTCGCTGCTGTTGCCTTCCGCATCGTAACCGATACCGGTAATATAGTTGGTCAGCGCATCCAGCCATACATAAACAACGTGTTTCTCATCGAAATCAACCGGGATGCCCCATTTGAAAGAGGTTCTGGAAACGCACAGATCCTGCAGTCCCGGAAGCAGGAAGTTGTTCATCATCTCGTTTTTGCGGGATACCGGCTGGATAAATTCCGGATGGCTGTTGATATGGTCGATCAGGCGCTGCGCATATTTGCTCATTCTGAAGAAATATGCTTCTTCCTTTGCAGGTTTCACTTCTCTGCCGCAGTCCGGACATTTTCCGTCCTTTAACTGGGACTGTGTCCAGAAGGATTCACATGGCGTACAATACATGCCTTCATAAGAGCCTTTGTAGATATCTCCCTGATCGTACAGGCGCTTGAAAATTTTCTGTACCTGTTTTTCGTGATCCGGGTCTGTCGTACGGATGAACTTGTCATAAGAAGTACCCATCAGATCCCAGATTCTCTTGATTTCTGCAGAAGCCTTATCCACGTATTCCTGAGGTGTTACGCCCGCTTCCGCTGCCTTTAATTCAATTTTCTGTCCATGCTCATCTGTTCCGGTCTGGAAAAAAACATCATATCCGTCTTTTCTCTTAAACCGCGCGATGCTGTCTGCCAGAACTGCTTCATAAGTATTGCCGATATGCGGTTTGCCAGATGCATACGCAATGGCAGTTGTCATGTAAAATTTTCCTTTGCTCATACTTCCTCCTTAATGTCGCAACAAAAAGCGCCTCCTCATTGCAGCTAAAAAGCCACAACAAGAAGGCGAATCGTTCGCGGTACCACTTCTGTTCATATACTTCTCACAAAGTATATCTTATCGGGTGCTGCGCCATTTGGTGCAAGACCCTTCCGCTATAACAGGCGGACCTGTCGCAGCCTTACCTCTCCGGTTCGGTGCGCCGCTCGGGAGCCATGTTCCATCCGCTTCTTCCCGACTTCTCTCAGCTTCCTGCCGCCTGTATCGGGCTGCATTCAAAAGTCCTCTCTGTAAAGCTTCCCCGGATGTACTCTCTCCGTCTTTGCATTCTCTTTTTCAATATCCGGCTGCCGCCGCATCTGACCGCAGCTTCATATGTTTACAGTAGCACAAAAGGCCTGGCCTGTCAACGGCTGGCTCACAGCTTTAACCCCTTCAGCAGGTCGCCCAGCGAGGTTCCGACCGCCTCATTCGAGCTGTACTCTTCCGCCTGTTTTTCTTCCAGCTCGTCCGGCTCTGCGCTCTCGGCTGCGGCCTTGATGCTCAGGCTGATCCGGTTGTCCTTCGTATTTAAAACAACTGCCCGCACGGTATCCCCGACTGTCAGCACCTCTGAAGGCTTTTTCAGGCGCTTCTGGCTGATCTGGGAAATGTGTACCAAACCACTTAATCCATCGCCAAGATCCACAAATGCACCGTATGGCATCAGGCTTTCCACGCGCCCCTCTACAACTGTACCAGGCACGATCATGGAAATTTTATGGTTCAGACGCTCCGCTTCCTTTTCTTTCAGGACGTCCTTTGCGGACAACACAAGCTTCTGGCGGTCTGAATCCACCGTAATCACGCGCACTTCCAGCGTTTTCCCAACAAACTCCGTCGTATCCTCCACATAATCCAGTGCCAGCTGGGACGCCGGGATAAATCCGCGGATTCCTTCCACATAAGCAGTTACGCCCTGATTGACGCTTTCGCTTACCTTTATCTTGAGAATCGTCTTTTCTTCCTGATACTGTTTGAGTCTGTCCCAGCCGAGTGTCTCTGCTGCTTCTACGCAGGACATCTGGATATTGCCGGCTCCATCGTCTCTTTTGACAACAGTTCCTTCCAGCGTATCTCCGACATGGATATCCGCCAGCACGGAAAACGACGGATCCCTGCTCAAATCCTCTGTTTTAATAACCGCAGGCGCATAGTAACCGAGATCCAGCGTTACGCCGGTTTCCCGCACGTCGATAACGGTTCCGGAAATCACATCACCCTCCCGGATTGTACGGAAAGAAGCTTCCAGCTCCCTTGCATAATCCGCCATCGTCTCTGTCGTTGTGCTGTTTTCTGCATCCGCAATTCCCTTTTTTTCTTCTGACATCGTTCTCCTCCTTACCGGGCAGACAATTCCATGCCGCCTCGTTCCTTTTCTGAATTCTAGCACGTTTTTTATAGAAATTCCATCCCGGCTTCCGCGATTTTGCAGCGAATGTACCTACAGGGTTACTGTTCACACGCGCCATTTGTAAAATCCCATCTTCGATGCTTTCCTGCGAATCATTTGACAAGACCACTGTATCGCGTTAAACTGATATCGCATTTTATCCTACTAACTTAGGAGGTTACTATTTTTATGAAACGAAAAGCGCTATGGGCTGCTGTTCCCTACACAGTCCCCGTCATGCTCGGCTATCTTTTTCTCGGCGCAGCGTTCGGCGTCCTGATCGCCGAAAACGGTTTTTCCGTCCTCTGGGCGTTCCTCATGAGTACGTTTATCTACGCCGGTTCGATGCAGTTTGCCGCCATCAGTCTGATGACCTCTGCATTTTCTCCGGTTTCCGCTTTTTTGCTGACGCTCATGGTAAATGCAAGGCATCTGTTCTACGGTCTTTCCATGTTAAAACCGTTTGAACGCATGGGAAAACGCAAGCCCTATATGATTTTTTCCCTGACAGATGAAACCTATTCTCTTCTCTGCGGAATCAGCGCCCCGGAAGGAATTGATCCGGACTGGTTTCTGTTCTTTATCTCGCTGCTCGATCAACTCTACTGGATCATCGGATCCTGTATCGGCGCTGCTGCCGGCAGCTTCCTGCCTTTTGATTCCACAGGCATTGACTTTGCCATGACAGCACTGTTTCTGGTAATTTTTGTCGAGCAATGGGAAAAAGCAAACTCCAGGCTTCCCGCCCTGCTCGGTCTTGGCATCACGCTGGTCAGTCTGATCGTTGTTGGCTCTGACCGTTTCCTGCTCTTTTCCATGGCTGGCATTTTAGCCGCACTTTTGTTATTTCGAAAGGAGATTTCCAAATGACCATACAGACTCCCCTGCAGCTTGTGATCACAATCGGCATTATCGCGCTCGGCACTTTTCTGATCCGCGCCCTTCCGTTTTTCCTGTTTCCCGCCGGAAAAGAAACGCCGCGCGTTGTTGCCTACCTCGGCGCAGCGCTCCCGAGCGCTTCGATCGCAATGCTCGTCGTTTACTGTTTTAAAAATGTCTCTGTATTTTCCGGTTCTCATGGACTGCCGGAGCTCATCAGTGCCGTGTTCGTCATTGTCGTCCACAAATGGAGGCACAACCTGCTGCTCTCCATCGTCGGCGGCACGGTTTTATACATGCTGCTCGTGCAGCTCGTTTTTCCGATACTCGCGTAAGTTCTGTAAAAAAGAATGTGCCTTGGCACATTCTCGCGCCGAGGCGCGGCGGCCTCTTTCTTTTTAAAAATTGTATTCTCTTCTGCCGGCATAGGTCTGCCATTTTTCAGGCGTTTTTGTCTCCATCCAGTCCAGCGGCACTGCTGCCGGGTGCGGCTGTGATGCCTTCCGGTATGCTTCTTTTAACTCTTCCTTCTGACTCTCGTTCAGAAATCCCGGTTTTACCGATACAAAAAACGGCGTCCCGCTTTCTGCAAGCACTTCCATCCACTGTCGGTTCTTGTTCCAGTCAATATGCTCTGTGATTCCGACGCAGTCTGCATCCGCCCCATAAAACGTCCCCTGCTGCAGCATCCGGAAGGCCAGCGTGTTGATGCCCATTTTCCGGGTTCTTTCCCATTCTACACCGCTTGTATCGTCTCCGGTACGATTTCCCTGCATCAGCCCTGCGCCCAGATGTCCGATACAGTTGCAGCCAAGAATCAGGACGTCCTGACGATCCTCGCGTTTTGCTGCTTCATGAATGACTTCATAAAAACGAACGATCAGCTCTGCCGTGGTTTTCGTATCGTCACGGAAGCGCCAGCTGCCATTCGTCAGCCTGGTCCCCATCTCAAATCCCCAGCAGCCAAAGATATCATAGGTCGAAAAATCGTGTTTGATCAGCTCATAGCCCCAGTCTCCAAGCTGTCTGATATCCTGTGCGATATGTTCCAGAACCTCTGGCACAGAAATATCGAACACCTCTGCATTGCGCTCCAGTCTCCACTCTGCCGGAATATCCGCGGAATGATCGTACAGCGGTCTGAACCAGATGCCGGGGCGCACATTTTCTGCCCTCATCTGCGCAGCAAGCTCTCCCATGTCCCCGTAATCCGCATTGCCAACCCGCCAGGGACCTCCGTTATAAGAATCGCTGTGATCAATCTGCCAGCCGTCATCCATCACCATAAACGGGCGGTTTTCGATGCCCTCCGTCATCTCCGCAAGATATGCGCTGTCTCCGAGAATTTCCCTTGCAGAGCTTTTTCCATAGGCATAGTACCAGTTGTTCCCGCCGTAAATTACAGTATCTCTACAGTCGGGATCGTCGCACATCTCGCTGCAAAACGCCCTGCAGGCTTCAAATACTTCTACCGGCGTATCGGCTTCTTCCAGCACATAGGACGCCATAACGACCCTTGCAGCTTCCAGCTTCCGTCCGCCAAGCTTCACGCCATACGTCCCGCAGCGCACGTCCAGATGCAGCTTTACATCCGCACCGTCCTTTTCCCACCAGCACATGGCAGATGGACGCACCTTTACACCAAATGCCAGGCATTTTCCCGCTTCATGCCGGAAAAAGTACCACGGCATTCCGATATGATCTGCTTCCTTTTTCCATTCCAGATCACCGTAACCGCGTTCCCAGGTGTCCCCGAGCACCTCGCCCGCCCCGCCAAACATAGCTTTCCAGGTAAGCACAAGCTCCCGAACCGGTGTGTTCTGTGCCTGCACGAATACCGCAAGTCTGCCGTCAGCTTCCGCAAACTCCACTGTAACGTCACCTGCTCTGAAAGCAGCTGCATCGGACGCGGTCTCCTGCTCCGTCTGCGCACTGCCTGTCATCAGCCTGATCTCATCCGGCTGTCTCAGCAGGTTTCTTTTCTCTTCTGTTTTCATTATCCTTTCCCCTCTTGTTAGCCTTTCCCAGATTATTCTATTCTTTTCAGAATCTCCTGTTCCAGAATCACCTGATCGCCCTCCTCGATCTGCTGTTCATACAGATAGTGATCCTTTTGCCGGAGCAGACGGAGCTGCCCGTTTTCATCCTCCAGTTCAACAAGTACGGTCGGCCAAACGCCCTCCGGACGCTCTTCACAGCCGTAATCATCCTCCCGGATGCTCCGAACCCGGTATCTATGCCGACACTCAGCTTCAAGTTCCGTCATCTGCTCCATTTCTCCCTTCATTCTAACATGTCTTTTTTATTCATGACAATAGAATGCTCGCAGAGCGTGCATTCTATTGTTTATATCCATGCTATTTTGACTCAGAAGCATGGATTTTTATTTCACTGTGTCTCACAGCTTCCGCACGATCTCGTCGGAATATTTCATCATGCACATGTCCGCTTCGTATGCGCCGATCTGCGGCTCATTTTCCTCGCCGAGCAGATTTTTCGCAATCAGCTCCGGGAACCTCACGTTGCAGTGCCATGCGTGGGGATAGCCGCCGCCAAACCGCGGATTGATTTCGGAAATATAATATTTTCCGTCAATCCGGAAAATATCCATGTCGATCGGACCTGCCAGCGAAAGCGCGGAAACCGTCTTTTCAATCACTTCAAACAGCGCAGGATCCTGTCCCTGGGCCTTCTCTTCCAGCTGGGCATGCTGGTGGTGCTGAAGTATACCCCCTTCTTCCTCTCCAACTATAACGCCCTGCTGCAGGCCCTGCATGCCGACCCGGCCAGCACCCTGTATGTGGGGGACAGCAACGTGGATGTGGAAACCGCCCACAATGCGAACCTGCCCTGCTGCGGGGCGGTGTGGGGATTCCGCACGCGGGAGGAACTGAATGCGGCCGGGGCGGAATACCTGGCAGAAAACAGCGATGAACTGTATGACGTTATCATGAAATAACTGCAAAATTGCGGTGGGAGGAACTGTAAAATGATTGCGCAGCGCTATAAAGATATGCTTAGCGGCAAGTCCGTTATTCGCCAAATCTCCGAGTGGAGCACGGCTCGCGGGACTGAGATCGGCTATGAAAATGTGTTTGATTATTCGCTGGGCAACCCTTCGGTGCCCTGCCCGGAGCACTTTACCAAAACCTGCATCGATCTGCTGCAGACCAAGGAGCCGGTGACGCTGCATGGCTACAGCCCCACGCTGACCATCCCCGCCGTGCGCAAGGCGGTGGCCGAAAGCCTGAACCGCCGCTTTGGCATGGACTACGGTATGGAGCATATCTTTATGGCAACGGGTGCTGCCGGTGCGCTGGCCCACGCCATGCGCTGCGTGGCGGTGCCGGGGCAGGATATTATCACCTTTGCGCCGTTCTTCCCGGAATACAAGCCATATGTGGAGGGCGCGGGCCTGAATCTGAAGGTCGTTCCGCCCCGCACGAAGGATTTCCAGATTGACTTTGACGCATTTGACGCGATGCTGGATGAGAACACCGCCGCCGTGCTGATCAACACCCCCAACAATCCCTCCGGCGCAGCCTACAGCGCCGAGACGCTGACCGGCCTGGCCGACCGCCTGCGCGCCGCCAGCGCCAAGTATGGGCACCGAATCTTTTTGATCTCGGATGAGCCGTATCGTGAAATCATGTTCGGCGGGCAGCCCATCCAGTACGCCGCCAAGTTCTATGACGATACGTTGACCTGCTATTCGTTCAGCAAGAGCCTGAGCCTGCCGGGCGAGCGCATCGGCTATGTGGCTGCGAACCCGCGCTGCGAGGACGCCGAGTATATTGTGCCCATGTGCGGCCAGATCAGCCGCGGAACCGGCCACAACTGCCCGGCATCACTGATCCAGCTGGCCGTGGCCGAATGCCTGGACGAAACCAGCGACTTGGGCGTGTACGAAACCAACATGGAGCTGATTTACGCCGAGCTGAAAAAGCTGGGCTTTACCGTGGTCAAACCCTCCGGCACCTTCTATATCTTCCCCAAAGCGCTGGAGGAGGACGCCAATGCGTTCTGCAAAAAGGCCATGAAGTATGACCTGGCGTTGGTTCCCGGCGACAGCTTTGGCTGCCCCGGCTACTTCCGCATGGCGTACTGCATTGATACCGAGAAGGTCCGCCGCAGCTTTGCCGCACTGGAAAAATTTGTGGCGGAAGAATACGGGAAATGAATTCCGTTCGGGCCGCGCCCGCCCGCAGTGGGAAGCAAAGCCCGAAACATACGATTTTGACACCATAAACGGGAGGTCTGCACAATGCCGCAACAAAAACGTCCGGCGCAGGGACCCAAGCGCCGCCCTGCACCCGCTGCCAGGAGCAGCAATATGCAGCGCCGCCGCGCTGTTTCACGCAAACAGAACCGCCGCGTGCATGCCCTGATCACCTTGATTTTCTGCATTGCCGTGTTTATTTTGGTGTGCGCAGGCTGCTTTTTGCTGGTAAAAACCGATGGCACCATTACCAACAAGCCCAACCAGAGCCAGGGAGATTCCAGCTCCACCGCACCCGACAGTGCAGACAGCACCACGGATGGCGACAGCCAGCAGGAACAGCCCACCATGACCGAGGAAGAACAGCGCATTGCCGATGCCACCGCAACGGCATCCGCAAACTGCACCAAGGATGCCCCGCAGGTGGTGGACCCAGCGCTTTGGGATGAGCGCGGCAAAGCCTTGATGGAACAGCTGGCTGCCGATGAATTTTACCAGAGCGAGGGGCTGAAATACAGTGCCAAAGATGGCTGCCCCTATATGATCGCGGTCAACCGCGCGGCTTCTACCGTGACGGTACTGGCGCTGGACGATGAGGGTAACTACACCAAGCCGTATATGGCCATGGTGTGCTCCGGCGGCGCGGATACCCCGCTGGGATTCTTTGCAACGCCGGTCAATTATGACTGGCGGCTGCTGGCCGGGCCGAGCTATGGCCAGTACGCTACCCGCATCTGGGATTCCTATCTGTTCCACACTGTGCCGTATTACAGCCAGCACAAGGACGATATCGAGTACGACCAGTTCAACCAGCTGGGCACCCAGGCCAGCCTGGGCTGTATCCGGCTGCTGGTCTGTGATGTAAAGTGGATCTATGATAACTGCCCCATCGGCACCCGCGTGGTGATCTATGATAACGCCGATGACCCCGGCCCCATGGGAAAGCCCGGCACCATTTACACCGACCCGACGGACGAGAGCAAGCGCGGCTGGGACCCCACCGACCCGGATTCCGCCAACCCGTGGGATGCAGCATTCCGCAGCGGTACAGCTATCCGCAGCGAGGCAGCCTGGAACGAATGGAACGACGCCCAGAACGATGGCCGCTGGAACGGCTCCATCAACCCCGCTGACCTGCAGGGCTGGAGCACCGATTCCAGCGTTGAGGGCACCCGCGGATAACACACCATAGGGGTTAGGGCAATACCGCATAATTCCCGCCTAGCGGCTTAAGCACCGCTTCGGCGGCTGCGGCACGGCATCTGCG
>ENA-OUQM01001468-OUQM01001468.1-human-gut-metagenome-genome-assembly--contig:-NODE-1468-length-12581-cov-9.330433_pt1 | contig 12581 bp, 10 predicted proteins | sample MGYA00237949_ERZ548830 | MGnify/ENA primary metagenome ERZ548830 (study PRJEB26490, sample SAMN05194706) | human gut metagenome | biome: terrestrial biome; feature: human-associated habitat; material...
GGAACGTCAAGCTCGTCGGCTGCGGCCGCACGGACGCGGGCGTGCACGCCGAGCGATATATCGCCAATTTCCATACCGAGTCGCGCATTCCGGTCGAGCGCCTGCCGTTTGCCATCAATACGCACACGCCGGAGGATATCGTCGTGCGCGAAGCGCTTGAGGTGGCGGAGGATTTCAACGCGATCCTCTCGTGTCAAAAAAAGGAATACACCTACCGCATTTATAATTCCCGCATCAAAAACCCGTTCTATGTCAACAGGGCGTACTTTTACCCCAAGCACCTCGACGAAGAGGTGATGGACCGCGCGGCGCGCGCCTTTGAGGGCACGCACGATTTTCGCGCCGTCCGCTCTGTCGGCACGGAGACGAAGACCACCGTGCGCACCGTGCACTACTGCCGCGTGTCGCGCTCGGGTGATCTTTTGGAACTCAAGGTCTGCGCGGACGGGTTCCTGTATAACATGGTACGGGCGATCACCGGCACGGTGCTCTACGCCGCCGAGGGGAAGCTCACGCCAGAGGACATCCCCGAGATCCTGGCCTCCGGCGACCGCTCGCTCGCCGGCCCCACGGTGCCGCCGGGCGGACTGTACATGACGAGACTTTGGTATGAGGATGAACGGCTCAATGAATGATCTCAAAGAGGAAAAGGGAACACGCGAGGAGCTGAGGCGCTCGCAGGCGGCCCCGCGCCGCTCCGGCGGCGGGCTCAAGCGGGCGCTGATGGTGATTCTGGCGCTTGTGGTCGTGCTGGCCGTGGTCGTCGCCGCGGCGTGGAAGGACCTGAGCAGCCTTGACAGTGTGCGCCGCCTTTTCTCCTACAATAAGGTCACGCAGGATGAGCAGGGCAAGGTGGAGATGTACTCGTTCAGCAACGACCGCAGCAACACCTTTGCGCTGCTCGGCGACCATCTGATCGTCGCTTCGACGACGGGCGTGTCGATCTACAGCAGCAGCGGCAGCGTGGTGGACAGCATGAGTGTGAAGCTCACGAATCCCGCCATCGCTGTCGGCGGCCAGACCGCCGCGGTCTATGATATCGGCGGGCAGACGCTTCTTATTTACTCTGCAAGCGGCCTTGTGCGCGATATGAGCGGCGAGTGCAGCGGCAATATCCTGTCGGTCAGCGTCAATTCCTCGGACTATCTGGCGCTCAACGCCGAAAAGAGCGGCTACAAGTCCGCTGTTACGGTGTACGACGCTTCGGGCGAGAAGACGTTTGCCTTCAACTCCTCGGAGCACTATGTTATCGACGCGGTCGTCATGCGCGACTGCAAGCGCATGGCGGCGGTGACGCTCGGCGAGTCGGATGGCACATTCGCCGACACGGTGAGCATCTATTCCCTCGGCAGCGATAAGGCGGACTCGGTCAACACACTCACGGGCTCGCTCCTGCTATCGCTCGACAGCGTGGCCGGTACGCTCTCGTGCCTGACGGACGAGAGCTTGACGCTCTTTTCATCGGACGGTACGCTTTCCGGCAGCTATCGCTACGAATACCCGTATCTGCGCGGTTCGAGCATGGGCGGTGACAACTATGCGGCGCTGCTGCTGAGCCGCTACCGCTCGGGCAGCACCATGAAGCTCGTGACCGTCTCGTCTGACGGTACAGAGATGGCAAGCCTTGACAGCAGCCAGGAGGTCCTGTCGATGTCCGCGGCGGGAAAGTATATCGCCGTGCTGTACAGCGACAGTCTGGTGCTCTACACGCCGCAGCTGCAGGAATACGCGCGGCTGGACGGCACGGAGTACGCGCGCTCTGTCATCATGCGCGAGGATGGTACGGCGGTGCTGATCGGCTCGTCGTCCGCCTGGCTTTATATTCCGTAATTTCTGTAAAACGCTAAAAATGTTACAATTTATGACTTGAAAGGAGCGCGGGAAACGTGAATAATGGTCTTATGATCGATGCAGTCTTCGCGCTCGTGCTCATATTAAGCGTCGTGTTCGGCGCCAAGCGGGGGCTGTTCCGCAGCTTTATGGCGCTGGCGGCGATCGTGCTCGCGCTGATCGGAGCGTCGCTCCTGACCGACGCTTTGACCGAGCCCGTGACCGACATGCTGATGCCGCGCCTTGAAAAGAGCGTGGAGGAGTGGTTTGATACCGAATCGCAGACACCGCAGGGGGATGTCCCGCAAATCGAGGGGGAGACCCCGGCGGAGAGCGACGCCTCGGGTGAAACGCCAAACGGCGACGCCGCGCAGGACGCGGAAAACGTTCGGCAGGACGATTCGCCGCTCGCGGTGACAGGCCTTCTCAAAAAGCTGCTGCGCTTCGATTTCGACGGCGCGGTGCGTCAGTCGCTTCGAAATGCCGCGCGCGACGCAGCGCTTGCCGCCGTAAGGACGCTGCTCGGCAGCGTGGTGAGGACGCTCGTGTTCGTGCTGTGCTTTTTGGTGCTCACGCTGCTGCTCCGCTTAGTGACAGGCGGCATTGACAAGGTGTTAGACTTGCCAGTGCTGAACGCGCTCAACACCATCGGCGGCGGCGCGCTGGGCCTGATCGAGGGCGCACTTTTGCTGTTTCTCGTCTGCGATGTCGCACCGAAGCTCGGCATCAGGGCCTTTGCCGACTACGAGGGCACGTATCTGTTATCGTTTTTTATGAGCCATACTCCGCGCGGGCTTGTCGCCGCGCTGTTACCCTGATCTTTACCCCAAGGAGGAAATACTATGCAGCCGCAACTTTGTTCCAGATGTAAAAAGAATATCGCCGTTGTGTTCATCACCCGTCAGGAAAACGGGCAGAACGTCAACGAAGGACTTTGCCTCAAGTGCGCGAAAAATCTCGGACTGCCGCAGGTGGACGAGATGATGCGCCGCATGGGCATCACGGATGAGGACCTTGACAATATCTCCAATGAAATGATGGGCGCCTTCGGCGGCGCGGAAAACCTCGAAGGTCTGACCGACGCCGATGATCCCGACGCCGACAACGAGGACGAGGACGGCAAGACAGCCACATTCCCGTTCCTGAGCCGCTTTTTCGGCGGAAATCCCGCTGCGAACGACGCACAAAATGGCGGCGAGGCCGAGCAGACGCAGAGCCCGCGCAGCAACAAGAAGGTCGAAAAGGGGAGCAAGCACAAGTTCCTCGACTCCTACTGCATCAACCTCTCCCAGCGCGCACGCGACGGCAAGCTCGACGCGGTCGTCGGCCGCGAGGAGGAGATCGAACGCGTCATCCAGATTTTGAACCGCCGCCAGAAGAACAACCCCTGCCTGATCGGTGAGCCGGGTGTCGGCAAGACGGCCATTGCCGAGGGCCTCGCCCAGCGCATCGTCGCGGGTGACGTGCCGTTCAAGCTGAGAAGCAAGGAGGTCTATCTTCTTGACCTCACCGCGCTCGTCGCGGGTACGCAGTTCCGTGGCCAGTTCGAGAGCCGCATGAAGGGCCTCATCGAGGAGATCCGCAAGATGGGCAACGTCATCCTTGTCATCGACGAAGTGCATAACATCGTCGGTGCGGGCGACGCCGAGGGCAGCATGAACGCCGCCAACATCTTGAAGCCTGCGCTCTCCCGCGGCGAGATCCAGGTCATCGGCGCGACGACGTTCACCGAGTACCGCAAGCACATCGAAAAGGATACCGCGCTTGAGCGTCGTTTCCAGCCGGTCACGGTCAACGAGCCGAACATGGAGGACACGCTCAAAATTTTGAAGGGTATCGCCCACTACTACGAGCAGTTCCACGGCGTCAAAATTCCCGAGGGCATTCTGCGTCAGGCGGTGCTGCTGTCCGAGCGCTACATTACCGACCGCTTCCTGCCCGACAAAGCCATCGACCTCATCGACGAGGCATGCTCGGACCTCAACCTGCATGACAAGAACATCAACCGCCGCATGGAGTTGCGCCGCGAGATCGAGGATTACGACAAGGAGCGCGAGCTTTTGCAGGGCGCAGAAGAACCCGACTTCGAGCGGCTGGCTGAGCTCAAGAGCCTTACCATCAAGGCGCAGACCGAGCTCGATGCGCTCTGCGCGCAGGGTGACCCGCAGCTTTCGATGGACAACCTTGCCCGCGTGATCGAGCTGTGGACGAAGATCCCCGCCTCCCGCATCCGCGAGGACGAGTTCCACCGCCTGAGTGAGCTCGACAAGCGCCTGAAAGAGCACATTGTCGGCCAGGACGAGGCCATCGAGGCCGTTTCCGCCGCCATTCGCCGCAACCGCGTGGGCATTTCGCCCAAGCATAAGCCTGTGAGCTTCATCTTTGTCGGCCCCACGGGCGTCGGCAAGACCGAGCTTGTCAAGCAGCTTGCGCAGGATCTCTTCAATTCGCCCGACGCGCTCATCCGCCTCGATATGTCGGAATTCATGGAAAAGCACTCGGTCTCCCGCATCGTCGGCTCGCCTCCGGGCTATGTCGGCTATGACGAGGCCGGTCAGCTCACCGAGAAGATCCGCCGCAAGCCCTACGCCGTCATTCTCTTCGACGAGATCGAAAAGGCGCATCCCGACGTGATGAACGTCCTGCTGCAAATTCTCGATGACGGTGAGGTCACCGATTCCCACGGCCGCAAGGTGAATTTTGAAAATACCGTTATCGTGATGACATCCAACGCGGGCAGCGAGCGCAAGGAGGGCACTGTCGGCTTCGGCCACACGGTGAACGAGCAGAACCGCGACCGCGCTATGAAGGCGCTCGGCGAGTTCCTGCGCCCCGAATTCCTGAACCGTGTGGACGAGGTCATCTGCTTCAACCGTCTCGACGAGCAGAACTTCGCCGGCATTGCCCGCATCATGCTCTCTGAGCTGCAAAAGAGCCTCGAGGACAAGGGCCTGCACTTTACGTGGGACGAGGATGTTGAGGACTACCTCGTCAAGAAGTCCTACTCCGCGACCTACGGCGCGCGCAATCTGCGCCGCACCATTCAGAAAGAGCTCGAAGACGTCATGGCCGCGCAGATCATCGACTCCTACGAGCACCCCGTCACGCAGATCCATGCGTCGATGGAGGACGGCAAGCTCGTCGTCCGCAGCCTGTAAAAGAAAGGGGAGGGAGACCATGTTCCATCTGTTCCGCAAGGACATTGAAAAGCACTGCGCCTACTGCAAGAGCGGATCTGTCATCAACGAAGGGCAGGTCATCTGCTCCCGCCGCGGCGTGGTCGACTCTGCCGACCACTGCCGTCACTTTTGCTATGATCCGCTCAAACGTGTGCCGCCGAGACCCGCCACGCTGCGCGATCAGTATACCTCCGAGGATTTTTCCCTGTAAGGCCGGGCAGCGCCCCGAACAATAAAGAAAGAAGGCCGATTCCCATGAACATTTCTCAGGTTTACGCAGTCTATTTCAGCGCCACCGGCAACACCAGAAAGGTGACCACCACGCTTGCAAATGCCCTTGCCGTCAGCTTCGACGTGCCGCTTGAGGTGCGCGATTTCACGCTGCCCGCCGCGCGCGAGGAAAGCTATGAGTTTGCCGCGGGCGACCTTGTCGTCTTCGGTATGCCGACCTACGCAGGCAAGCTTCCGAATAAGCTGCTCGAGTTTGTGAAGTCCGGCTTTCACGGAAACGGCGCGCTGGCTGTGCCGGTCGTGACGTTCGGCAACCGCAGCTTTGATAATTCCCTTGCCGAGCTCTGCGCCTGCCTCGAAGGGGACGGCTTCCATACCATCGGCGCGGGCGCGTTTGCCTGCCGTCACGCTTTTACCGACGCGCTTGCCAACGGCAGACCCGATTCCGACGATATGGCGGAGCTTGCAAAGCTCGGATTGGCGGTCGTGGGCCGCATCGTGCGGATGACCGAGTATCCCGCGCCCGTCACGGTCGACGGTGATGCCGACGCGCCGTATTACCGCCCGCTGGGCCTCGATGGCGAACCGAAGGTGTTTCTGAAGGCGAAGCCCAAGACCGAGCTCGACAAGTGTATCCACTGCGGTGTGTGCGCCTCACTCTGCCCGATGGGCTCGATCAATCCCGATGATGTCACCGAGGTCGTGGGCGTGTGCATCAAATGCCACTCCTGCGTGCGCAACTGCCCGATGGGTGCGAAGTATTTCGACGATCCCGCGTTCCTCTCGCACCGCGCGATGCTCGAACGCGACTACACGCGCAGAGCGGAGGACAAGATCTTCACGGCGTAAGAAAGTACATAAAAAGGCTCTGTTTGGGAATCCCAAACGGAGCTTTTTTCATTCCTGAATGATGGAACATTGCTGCCTTACAAACAAAATTTGGGAAGGGCGGGAAGCGGGGACAGCCACGCACGCATACGCTATGGAGAAAGCACCAATTTTGGGAGGGATCTTATGAAACCGTTGCACTTTTTCCTCGGCGCAAACAGCGAAGAGGGCTTTTTCTCGCTCTATGACCAGCTTTTGGGCGGTCGGCTCGACGATCTGATGATTCTGAAAGGCGGCCCGGGCTGCGGCAAGTCGACCTTCATGCGCCGCGTGGGCGCGGCGATGGAGCGCGCGGGTGAGCGCGTCGTGTACATCAACTGCTCGGGCGACCCCGATTCACTCGACGGCGCGATCTTTCTGGACCGAAACGCTGCTATCGTGGACGGTACCAGCCCGCATGTGCTCGAGCCGACCTACGCGGTCGCGAGCGAACGCTATGTCGATCTGACACGCTTCTACGATGTGGACGCGGCTAAGGCGCGCCGCGCAGAGATCATCGCGCTGAGCGACGAGTACCGCGCGCACTACCGCAGCGCCTATCGCATCCTGCGCGCGATGGGCGAGGTGGAGAGCGAGCGCCGCGTGGCAATGCACGCGCAGATGGATTTTTCGAAGCTCCGCCGCCGCACGAACGGCATTCTCGCACGCGAGCTGCGCGGCGAGGGAACCGGCAGCGGGCGCGTCGACCGCGCGTTTTTGGGCGGTGTGACGCATCGGGGCGAGATTTGCCGGTTCGACACCGTCGAAGCCCTCTGCCCGCGCATCTATGCCATCATCGACAGTGCGGGGCTGGGAAACGAAATGCTTGAGACCGTCGTGCAGGCGGCACAGGCGAAGCATTTCGACATCATCGCCTGCCCGAATCCAGACCGGCCGCGGGAGCTCCATCACGTATTGATCCCGGAAAAAGGGCTGGCGTTTATCACAACGAACGCGCGCAACCCGTACGACGGGAAGCCCTACCGCCGCCTGCGTCTCGACGCGATGGCGGAGGAGAAGCTTACGCGTGCGCAGAAGGCGAAGCTGCGCTTCACGCGCCGCGTGGAGGCGTCACTTTTAGATGAGGCTGTGGGCGCACTGTCGGACGCCAAAAAAGCGCACGATGCGCTGGAGAATGCATACCATCCATGCGTGGATTTTGAGGGTGTCACTGCGCTCGCAGAGCGTGAGATCAATAGATTATTAAAGCAATAGTGCTTTACAGGCTTTTGCTGCCTGAAGGCAGCAATGGGATTCCCTGCGCGGCGCAGGGTGCGGCAAAGGGGGCCGTTCTCTCACGTGAGAGAATGGCCCCCTTTAGATCCCCCAAGAGAACGCAAGGGGCCTTGCCCCTTGACCCCGCACATTGGCAGCCAGGCACTTGAAGAACTGCTCAGCCTGCGGATTGCACTGCGGTGTACATGGCTTCGCCATGAACCCCTGCGTTTCGTTGCATGTTGCAACCGCGCCTTACTATCGTGAGGCGCGAGTGACGTTACCTCGGCGGCGGACTGCCTGCCGAATGCGGCATTGCTACGCTCGCCGCATTGATTAGCATTCCGGTAGACGGTGATTACTGCGCACTTCTATAAGATGGGCAGAGCGGCAGCGGATAGTAGGAGCAAGCCAAGTCGTATAGCAGAGGCCAACGCGGCTTCGCCGCGCTATGGGCAGTGCAATCGGCAAGCATTGCAGCTCTTCGAGCTGCTCACTTGCAATGCGAATCCCTTTCTCTTGGGGGTCAAAGGGGGATATTCTCTTTCCGTGGAAAGAAAATATCCCCCTTAATCGTCCCCCTGCACGGTGCAGGGAAAACCCCGCCCTTTCGGGCGACTTTGATTCATTGTGCCATATCGGCACGAAAATAAACCGTCTGCTCCGGCAGCGATAAGATCAGCGTATATTCGCTGCTTTGCCCGCCCGCAGCATCGGTGTATTCCGTGACGCCGACAAGCGCCGTACCGGTCTCGCTATCCAGCGTAAGATCATAGAGGACGTCGTTCGCATCGTGCTGGGTGAGGGTGTAGGTGCCGCTTTGCGTGCTGCCGTCTGAATCCGTGAGTGTCAGCGTGCCGTCCTGCACGGAGCAGGTGAGGGCAGGGAGGTCGAGCGACTGCCCCTCGCTGTCGATGGCGTTTGCGTATGTCCAGTCGTGGCCCTCGATGGTCAGGCCATCGTTCGTTTTGCCGCAGCCGACGAGTAGAAAAATGAGCAGCAGCGGCAGTAAAACTTTAGTCTTTCCTGTCATATATTTTTCCTTTCCACTTCTTGATTTTCGGCGCGAGCAGCACACCAATCCCCACGGCAAAGAGCAGCAGCGCGCCCCAAAACAGATAAGTGGGCAATTTGCTGACGGTATAGATGTAAGTTGTGGTATCAGCGTAACCGATAATCGCGTTGGGTGGAACCGGTTCCTCTGGAATGAATGGCTTGGCAGTAAAATGCTGCACCGCGCACCAAATGAGTGTTGGTACGCTGATAGCCAGCAGAACCCATGCACTGATGCGCAGGGCCTTTGCGCGCTTGACATGTGCCTTTTCTGACATGGCTGACGCGCTCGACGGGGGAGCGGCAACCTCCGGCGTGCCGGTCAACTCTGCGAGCGGAACACCGAAAAAGCCCGAGAGTGCGAAGAGATTCGCCGTGCTCGGCAGCGACGAGCCGTCTTCCCACTTTGTCACGGCTTGCCGCGAGACCTCGAGTGCCTGCGCCAGCGCCTCCTGTGACAGCCCGCGCTCCTTTCGAAGCGTGCGGATGCGCGCGCCGAGTTCGTTGTCCATGATCGTGCCTCCTTTGCCTTGATGGCGCTATCGTAGCAGTTTTTGGCGCAAAAGTCCACCAAGTATTCCGCTACTATCGGTAGCGAAACGGAAAAAGCCGCCCGAATGGGCGGCTTTTCGCGCGTATTTACTTCTTGCGGCAGCTCAGCTCGCCGTTTTCGGCGTCGAGCACGAGCGTGCTGCCCGCGGCGAGTTCGCCGCGCAGGATATCCTTGGCGATCAGCGTCTCCGCCGCGCTCTGGAGGTAGCGCTTGAGCGGACGCGCACCGTAAATCGGGTCGAAGCCGCGCTCGATGATGAGGCTCTTGGCCGCATCCGTGACTTCGAGCCTCAGCGTCTTGTCGGCAAGGCGCTTCTTGAGACCTTCCATCAGGATGTCGATGATGCCGCTGAGGTTCTCCTTCGTCAGGGGCTTGAACATGATGATCTCGTCAAGACGGTTCAAAAACTCCGGACGGAACGCGCGGCGCAGCTCGCCCATGACGGCGGCGCGGGCACTCTCGGAGATGCTGCCGTCCGGCTGGATGCCGTCGAGCAGCTCAGAAGAGCCGAGGTTCGAGGTCAGGATGATGATCGTGTTCTTAAAGTCCACCGTGCGGCCCTGCGAATCGGTGATGCGGCCGTCGTCGAGAATTTGCAGCAGGATGTTGAAGACGTCCGGGTGCGCCTTTTCGACCTCGTCGAACAGCACGACACTGTACGGCTTGCGGCGCACGGCCTCAGTGAGCTGACCGCCCTCGTCATAGCCGACGTATCCCGGAGGGGCACCAATGAGACGCGAGACGGAGAATTTCTCCATGTACTCGGTCATGTCGATGCGTACGAGGTTATGCTCATCATCGAACAGGCAGTCGGCGAGGGACTTTGCAAGCTCCGTCTTGCCGACGCCCGTGGGGCCGAGGAAGAGGAAGCTGCCGATCGGGCGGTTCGGGTCCGCGATGCCCGCGCGCGAGCGCTGGATGGCCTCGGTCACGAGGCGCACGGCCTCGTCCTGACCGACGACGCGCTTGTGAATGATCTCGTCGAGGCGCAGCAGCTTTTCGCGCTCACCCTCCATCAGACGGCTGACGGGGATGCCGGTCCACTTGCCGACGATGTCGGCAATCTCGTTTTCGGTTACGGTGTCGTGCACCATGGAGTTGTCGCCCGTGTGCTTTTCGGCCGCGGCCTCGGCGTCCTTGAGCTGCTTTTCGAGGGCGGGGAGGTCAGAGTATTTGAGCTTTGCGGCCTTTTCGTACTCGAGGTTCGCCTGCGCGCGTTCGATCTCGCCGTGCATCTGCTCGATCTGGCTCTTGAGCTGCTTCACGCTGTCCACGCCGCTCTTTTCCGCCTCCCAGCGGGACTTCATAGCGTTGAACTGTTCCTTCTCATCGGCGAGCTCTTTCTTGAGTTCTTCCAGACGGTCACGCGAGAGCTGGTCGTCCTCTTTCTTGAGAGCCATCTCTTCAATTTCCTGCTGCATGATCTTGCGGCGCAGGTCGTCAAGCTCTGCGGGCATGGAATCAATCTCCGTGCGGATCATCGCACAGGCCTCATCGACAAGGTCGATGGCCTTGTCGGGCAGGAAACGGTCGGTGATATAGCGGTCGGAGAGCGTCGCGGCGGCGACAAGCGCGTTGTCGTGGATGCGAACGCCGTGATAGATCTCATAGCGCTCCTTCAGGCCGCGCAGGATGGAAATGGTGTCCTCGACCGTCGGCTCGTTGACCATGACGGGCTGGAAGCGGCGCTCGAGGGCGGCGTCCTTTTCGATATACTGGCGGTACTCGTCGAGCGTGGTCGCGCCGATGCAGTGCAGCTCGCCGCGAGCCAGCATCGGCTTTAAGAGGTTGCCGGCATCCATGCTGCCCTCGGTCTTGCCCGCGCCGACGATGGTGTGCAGCTCGTCGATGAAGAGGATGATCTTGCCTTCAGACTTCTTGACCTCGTTCAAAACGGCCTTTAAGCGCTCTTCAAACTCGCCGCGGTACTTTGCGCCCGCGATCAGCGCGCCCATGTCGAGCGAGAAGATCGTGCGGTCCTTGAGACCTTCTGGCACATCGCCGCGCACGATACGCTGGGCAAGGCCCTCGGCGATGGCCGTCTTGCCAACGCCCGGCTCGCCGATGAGCACGGGGTTGTTCTTCGTTTTACGCGACAGAATGCGGATGACGTTGCGAATCTCCGCGTCACGGCCGATGACGGGGTCAAGCTCCTTTGTGCGGGCGCGCTCGACAAGGTCCGTGCCGTATTTCTTGAGCGCGTCATAGGAATCCTCGGGATTGTCGCTCGTCACGGGGGAGGTCTTGACCTTTGCCAGCTCGTCGGAGAAGCGGCTTCTCGTGATGCCGTGGTCGGAGAGCAGCTGGCGCACGCTCTGCGAGCCCTCGGAGAAGATGGCGAGCATCAGGTGCTCAACGGAGAGATACTCGTCGTGCAGCTTTTCGGCGGTCTTTTCGGCAATGTTCAGGATCTTGCCGACCTCGGGCGAGGCGTACACCTCGCCGCTGCCGCCGGAGATGCGGGGCAGCTTGCGGATCAGCGTGTCAAGCTCGGAGAGTAAGCCGTCGCAATCGACGCCCATCTTACCGAACAGTGACCCAATCAGTCCGCCGTCCTGATCGAGCAGGGCATAGAGCAAATGTTCGGTCGTTACATACTGGTTGCCGTTTTCCTGCGCCATGTTCTGCGCGGTCTTGACGGCTTCCAAAGCCTTTTGCGTATATTTTTCAGCATTCATTCAAGTTCACCTCAAATTCGTGTTTTTTACAATTAAGTGATTAAATCAGCAGCGTTCTGCTTCGCAGATCGCCGCGGTAAGCCATTTCAACATCGCTCGCGGAGAGCGAACCGTCGAGATAGCCCTTGAGCAGCCGGTCGAAGAGCTGGACGTAAGCGCTGATCGCACCGGCGACATCATCGGCAGTCAGCGCCTTTCCGCGCGGCATCGCGAGCGGACGGACGAAGCGCCCGTCGTACAGCGCGCAGGAAATGGAGCTGCCGAGAAGCGGTGCGAGGCACTTGTCTTCGATTTGCACCCAGAGCCGGAAGAAGCTCGTCATTGCGGAGATCAGCGCCGTCGACTGCGTGCGGAAGACGATGTTCAGCGTGCCCATCGTCTGGGCGTCGCCATTGCTCAGGTCGACCTCGTACTTGACCGTGGGGCGGTACTTATACGATAGGCTCGATTTGAGCGACATTGTGGACGAGCCGGGAGCGAAGAACGGCACCAGCTCGCGCGTAGGCGTCATCAACTCTTCGATGGCCTCAAAGATATCGTTCCAGCGGCGTTCGGGCGTCGGCACGGAAACGTACTCGGCCAAAATCTGGTTGACGAGCGCCGAACGGTTCGTGCCCATCCGGTGAGCCAGCGCGTCGACCTCGCGCACCACATCATCTGACAGCGTCAGACTGTAAAGATTTTTCTTCATCATGCGCCTCCTTGGGGTCCTTCTTCTTTCTGGATGCTATCATAGCACGAGAACAAACTTTGTCAATAGATTTATATAAATATATTTACGAGTTATATGCGAATTTACACGGAGTTCATAATTGCGAAGGAAGCGGAAAAAGGGAAAAGCCGCAATGAATTTCACTGCGGCTTTTCCCTTTTGAGAGATATGAGAGATGAGAGAATAGCAAATTTACAGCAGGCCCTGGAGCAGGATGATGACGATCAGGATCGGCAGCACCCACTGGAAATAGGGCTTGAGCT
>ENA-OUQM01001469-OUQM01001469.1-human-gut-metagenome-genome-assembly--contig:-NODE-1469-length-12579-cov-13.765091_pt1 | contig 12579 bp, 14 predicted proteins | sample MGYA00237949_ERZ548830 | MGnify/ENA primary metagenome ERZ548830 (study PRJEB26490, sample SAMN05194706) | human gut metagenome | biome: terrestrial biome; feature: human-associated habitat...
GTGATCTGTTAGCGAACGGCTAGAGGATCAGTGACTTTGCCCTTTTGAGGATCAATAGGGTTGCCCTTTGACAACAGGACTCCTTTCCTTATGGCCGCACCTGCCCTGTTCCGTATACGATATTTTTAATTGAGGTCAGCGCCAGCAGTCCCATCGGACCTCTTGCATGAAGTTTTTGTGTACTGATGCCGATTTCTGCACCGTAGCCGAATTCAAATCCATCGGTAAAACGGGTGGATGCGTTGACATAGACCACGGCTGCATCAATTTCGTCCAGGAATTTCTGGGCGTGGGTATAATTGTTGGTAATGATTGCTTCCGAGTGTTTTGTGTTGTAGTGGTTAATATGTGCAATTGCTTCGTCGATAGAAGATACTGTTTTGATCGATACAATATAGTCCAGATACTCTTTTCCCCAGTCCTCTTCCGTCGCCGCTTTGGCATTCGATATGTATTCTCTTGCCTTTTCATCTGCGCGCATCTCTACCTGTTTTTCCTTTAAGCGTTCTGCAAGAACCGGAAGTAGTTTTTCACGTACATTCTCGTGTACCACAATGGACTCGCAGGCATTGCAGACACCGACACGCTGTGTTTTGGCATTCAGAATAATATCGACCGCCATCGAAAGATCTGCTGTCTCATCCACGTAGATATGACAGTTTCCGGTTCCCGTCTCGATAACCGGGATTGTGCTGTTTTCCACTACAGTACGAATCAGTCCGGCTCCACCACGCGGGATCAGAACATCAACATAACGGTTCATCTTCATAAACTGTGCCGTCGTCTCACGTGAAGTGTCCTCAATCAGAAGCAGGGCATCTTCCGGTATCTGTTCCTCTTTCAGGGTTTTCCGAAGAGAAGCAACGATCGCCATGTTCGAATGAATCGCATCGCTTCCACCCTTTAAAATCACAACATTTCCCGTCTTGAAGCAGAGTGCAAACGCATCTGCTGTCACGTTCGGACGTGCCTCATAAATGATCCCGACAACACCGAGCGGAACACGTTTCTGTCCAATCAGAAGGCCATTCGGGCGTTTTTTCATGCCCAGCACCTCCCCGATCGGATCGTCCAGCTCCGAAACCTGGCAAATTCCCTCTGCCATCGACGCAATTCTGCTTTGATCCAGGAAAAGACGGTCTAAAAGACCCTTAGACATTCCTTTTTCTTTTCCATGCTCCATGTCCAGCGCATTTGCCGCAAGAATCGCATCGGCATCTGCCACAAGATTTTCCGCTGCTTTTTTCAGCACACGGTTTTTGATTTTTGTCTCCATGGTACGAAGCACCGGTTCTGCTTCGCGGGCTCTCACTCCAATTTCTTCCAGGTTCATCATACGCGTGTCCTCCTTGTGTTGTCTTATCTTGATTAGCTGTTAACGGTAAATTTTCTGTTCTGTCACCAGAAGTTTCGGCAGAATATCTGTTTCTTCAAATGGCACCTCTTCAAACATCTGAAATTCAAACGCCGCAGCAACGGTCGTAAACCCTGGATGTGCGGCAAGAAAACGGTCATAAAATCCTTTTCCATATCCTACCCTGTGACGCGCCGGATCAAATGCAACGCCGGGAACCAGCAGAAATCCCTCTTCATGCATGCAGACACGTCCGCCATCCGGTTCCATAATCCCGAAGTAGCCGGATTTCAGTGTGGAAAAATCCTTGATTTCATAATAGACCATGTCATCACCTTCCACACGCGGCACAGCCACCGTTTTCCCCATTTTCAGTGCCTTTTCAATCAGATCCCGTGTCATGACTTCTTTCTTGAAGTCCATATACGCGAAAAAGCAGTCCGCATCCAGAAACTCCGGCAGAGCCGTAATTTTCTCATAAATTATACGGCTCTTTTCCCGGATTTCTTCCTGTGTGGCTGCTCTTCTTCGGGCAAATACTTCTTTTCTAATGTTTCCTTTTGCTTCCATAACGTTCCCCCAGGTTTACAATTGATCCGTCTTTTTCCTGCACATCAATGTTATCGAGCTGGGTGCGGAGGTTCATTTTTACGGCGGCAATGTATTCTCTCCGAAGCTTCTGCTGCTCCTCCTTTTCTGCCGGTGTCAGTCCTTCCGCTTTCGCTTTCCGTGCAAGTTCGTTGATTCTCTGTATATTAATTTCCATGTTCTGTATTTCTCTCCTTTAAATTACCGGAATTTTCTCTTTATCTTACCGCAAAACACGGTATCTGTCCAGCCGATCTGAGAAAAATCCTGAAATCCGGTTTATGATCACCGGATTTCAGTCTCGTCTGCATAATTATCCAGCACAATCAGAATCCATGTTTTTCCCGGATTCAGTTTTATTTCTTCCCCATTCCCATCCCGGTATTTTGTGATACCCCACGGATTATCCTTGCTCCATGTCACATCAATGGCTTTTCCGTTTGTGATATACGCTCCGGTTCCTCCATTTATCACATCGATATCGAGATACTCTGCATTATCGTCATATTTTTTCCAGGAACAATACTGCACAATAATATTTTTTACCGCAAGCTGCTCCTGCGTCATCTCATCGATCTGCGGTTCCCCAAACTGGTAACGCAGATACGTGCCGCTCGTCTCATCGTAAGAAAACCACGGATTGTTGTGAAAATATCCGCCAGGTGCCACATACGCAGCATTTCGTCCCTGCTCCAGCATTTCCGGTTCCATCTGGGATGCAAACTGAAAAAATCCGTCATAGCCATCCTGATACGATGTCCGGTAACCACAGAGGTCAATTCCCGCTGCAATCCCTGCCGCGTCAAGATACGCGTTGTGTGGTGACGGCCGATCCGATGTCCGGTAATACACCTGCTCCGAATACTCCATTCCGTTCACATTGTCAATATGGTCAGACTCGAGCAGCGGAATTGCATACGCCGCCTGCCCATAATGGTAATACAGCGCATCAAATCCAGCCGCCAGATACACATAATATTCCCGGCAGCTCCGCACCGATCCGATCTTGTCCAGATCGTCATAGTCCTCAAACAGTCCCATCAGACGTGTGATTCCACCCTCCACCGGTGCTTCATAGATCACTCCCGCACGACAGATTCCGCTTTGCGGACAGGCGCTGATGATATTGCTCAGCATGACTGCCACCGGGCGCCTTCTTCCCTGCACCTCTGCAACAGGTTCTCCTGTCAGATAGCTTTTTACCATTCCCTCCGGCATGGTATCCTCCGCCGGCGTCGGCTCAATTGCTTCCGGAGCAAGTGGCTCCGGTGTCGGCTCTTCTGTCGGCTCCGGTGCTTCCACCGTTTCCGTTTTCTTTCTCTCTTCCGATGAAAAGGAAACCTCACTCGATGCAGTTTCCGGTACCGTTGCCCCATTTTTCCGGCATCCGAACAACATCATGCTTCCCATCAATGCAAACCCCAGTAAGTAAACCCCTCTCTTTTTGATAAAAACCCCTCCCTTGCCTTGTTCATAAATCCTCGGAATTCCCCTGTAACCACACTTTATGCTTCTCTCGTGATACCAAGACGCTGCAACACCTCTTCCTGCTTCGCCTCCATCACGGATGCTTCTTCCGGTGTCATGTGATCATAGCCCAAAAGATGCAGCATACTGTGTGCAACAAGAAAAGCAAATTCCCGTTTTAAGGAATGACCGTATTCCTCCGCCTGCGCTCTTGCGCGTGCAACGGAAATTACAATGTCACCCAGCATCAGCTCCCCGCTGTCCGGATTGAAGCAGTCATCTCCCTCCTCGGTTTCCAGAAAATCAAAGGAAGCCGGTGCAGGATAATCCACCATCGGGAAGGAAAGTACGTCCGTTTCACGGTCAATGTTTCTATGCTCCCGGTTCATCGTGCGGATATTTTCCGGATCTGTCAGAATCAGCTCAACCTCCGCCTCATACGGGCATGCCTCCTGATCCAGCACACCGTTGATCACTGCTGTTGCAATCTCCTCCGGATCGAATCCAAGTTCAAAATCCTGTTCGTTTTCAAACGTCAGCGTCATTTATTTTCCCTCCGTTTTCTTGTTGTATTTTTTGCTCTGCCGTTCTGATTTTCCGGCTTTGCTTTCTTTTCGTATTCATCGTAAGCCTGAACAATCTTCTGCACCAACGGATGACGGACAACATCCTTGCTTGTCAGCTCACAGAAGGAAATGCCTTCCACTTTCTTCAGGACATGCATTGCCACATCAAGACCGGAACGGGTACCGGATGGAAGATCCTTCTGGGATGCATCTCCGGTTACAATAACCTTGGATCCAAAGCCGATACGGGTCAGAAACATTTTCATCTGTGCCGGTGTTGTATTCTGCGCTTCATCGAGGATGATAAAGGCATTGTCGAGCGTACGGCCACGCATGTAGGCCAGTGGCGCAACTTCGATCAACCCTTTTTCCATATTTTTCTGAAAGCTCTCTGCTCCCATGATCTGATACAGCGCATCGTAAAGCGGACGCAGATATGGGTCAATTTTACTTTGCAGGTCGCCTGGAAGAAAGCCTAGTTTTTCGCCCGCTTCAATTGCCGGACGCGTCAGTATAATACGTCCCACTTCATCGTTCCGAAATGCAGTAATCGCCATTGCCATCGCTAGATATGTTTTTCCGGTTCCGGCCGGACCGACGCCAAAAACGATCATTTTTTCACGGATTGCATCCACATACGCTTTCTGACCGAGTGTTTTCGGTTTCACCGGACGACCTGCCACCGTGTGGCAGATACAGTCGCTGTCAATCTCAGCAAGACTGCTGCCGCTGTCCTCCATGACAAGTGAAATTGCGTAGTTGACGTTCTGTGTTGTAATATCATTTCCACGTCTGGAAAGTTCCAGAAGCTGTGTCAGACACTCTTTCGCGCGGGCTGCATTCGATGCCGGACCTACAATTTTTAAAACGCCGTCTCTGGAGATCAGCGTGACAGCCAGAGATCTCTCCAGGATTTTCATATGTTCATCAAACTGGCCGAATACTTTTTTCTCATGTTCGATGGGCAGTTCCATCTGCAGTTCTATCATGTTGTTATTGCTGTTCATCTACCATTGATTCCTTTCCATCCGACACCTTCTGCATTTTGCAAGGCTGTGCTTCTACAGCCTGTTCTACCACGCGAAGTGTCCCTTTTGTGATACATGACGTATCATTAACTTCTATTGTAACATGATTCTCCGATATTTGAAGTCCTTTTTCCAATAATTTTTTGCGAAATTTCTGAAAATTCTGAGAGGATTTTTCTTTTGCCTCACGTTCTGTATAAGTTGCGTCCCAAACCTTAAAAGGAAATTGCTGACGATATCCAAAATAAAGAGGGAGCGCAAAATTTTCGGTCAGATAAAACTGTCTGACAGATATCTCCTCGTCTGCTCCCTCTCCTCCCTCTTCTGTTGCCGGTTCCTGCATTCTGTTTTGGCTCCACAGCCTCTCTATAAAATTGTCCGGGAGCGGATTTTCAACGAAAAACCGATAGGAAAAAATCTGCAAAACCGGTGTTCTGGCTTCCGCATTCTGATATATCCGCACTGTATGAGAAAGCGGAAAAATATCATAGTAATACCACGTTGTTTCAAGGTCAATGTCTGCGTCTGCGTGGACATAAGAATAGGCGTATATGTCGCCATTATCATTTACAAGCGGAATCTCTCCTGTCACAAGAACCTCACCCGATTCACAAGTATCTCCCGGAAGCACTTGCGGAATACCATTCCGCGTAATGATACGAACGATGGTTCCTTCTTTTTTTGCTACAAGGTTCTGCGGATTTTCCGCATTTTTCCTGATCCTGTAACCATCTATATTTTCTTTTACCACAAGAACCAGCTGCGTGCCTTCCATCCTGGCAGATACCCAGGTCAGATTCGGAAATTGTTCCCGAAGATAGGCTGCGGCCCGGCTGCAGTCTACACGTTTTTTCCAGATTCCATGATGAATTCCGGCTGCTTCAAGACTGTTTAAGATTGTCTGTGTACTGTTCGCATAGTTTCCTTCCACATGAATATTCCAGACGAATTGCGACAGAGTATAAAGTCCTGCCGCACAGAGAAAAAAACCAATAAAAAACGCCTTTCTTCTTAAACTTTTCCGGTAAAAGAAAGGCAGTCCTTCTTTTTTCTTTATTTGGATTCGCACATCGCTTTTGCGGCGGATCGGTGGAAGACGGAAAAAGTCTTCCGGAAAAAGACTCATCTCAAAGCCGCCCTGGCATTCCGTTACATCCCACAGTGCAATGTTATGGTGCCCACACAGATTGAAAAAACGCTCCGGTGTGCAGCCTGTCACACGGATCCTCACACTGCCTTTCCAGAAAGCCTTTCCCTTCTGCAAACGCACACCCCCTTTTTTCTTCGTATCAAGCGGATATTCGCAATCCGCTTCGCTACTTGCTTGTATCAGAAGAAGCTTACACTCCTCCTTATGCAAACAAGTCCCTACCCGATGCTTATTTCTTTTCACAATGAAAGCAGGGGACTTACTTGATTCGGTTAAATTATTGAAACATCACCTGTTTAATGTTTCCTTCCACTCGCATCTCTTCTCCGGAATACGCAACGATTCGAATTTCTTCCCCTTCAAGAAGTATCCTGCCGTATTGCGTCAGAACACAGAGGCGGCAGGCATTATATTCCAGAATTCGGCGGTAATTTTCAATCTGTACTTCTCTCCCGCCATAAAATGTCACAACTGGTTCGCCAAACGCAAGATCCGAAGGAACCTGCATTGCAAAAAGCAGTTCCCCAACCGGCGGATGGAGAGATTTTTTCTGCTTTTTCTTTTTTCGCATCCAAAACCTCCTCCGCTTTGCAGGTCTGCTTTTTGTTCTATCTCTATTTTATGCGGAAAAAAGCGCAAAAATACCCCGCAGCTCTTGCAGTATCCTGTACTTTTAAGGCTGTGGGGTTGCGTTTTCTTGTGCTTCTGCGCGACAATGATCAAAACAGATTACGATTCTTTATAAAAAATCATACTGAACCATACGACCATGTGCTCGCCGAGGTAATAATCCATCATATTTTTTTCAATCAGATTTGCAACAACGATGCCATGGCTCTCGATGCACGGATGCATCAGTTCGAGATGACGACATCCGCCCCGGGGATAGGTACATTTATCGCAGAGCTGGCAGGAATCGGAGGAAAGAGCAAATGTAAGCAGCGTTTTGTCTTTTAAATGCTGTTCGATTTCCCGTGTAATTTTTTCATGCTCCGATTTTGTCTTTAAGGTCTCCTCCATATCCATAATATTGTTCACTTCTGCAATGCTGGAGAAGAACAGAACGTGATCGTAGTTCAGGCAGCGTTCCTTACAGACTTCAACGGTACCGACTGCCGGCGGGCAGGACCAGGAGGCTCCGTAACGGGAACACTCCTTTTTGCAGATTTGGCGTACCCGGTCATTGAATTCGATGTCCTCCGGTTTTACAAATGCATACTGATAGATAGGAAACTGGGTAATATATTCTTCAATTTCTGTCTGTGTCATTTCGTCATCCCTTCTCTTTTGTTTCGGAATTACAGATCTTGTTCCAGAAAGGCAAATACCATATTCCAATAGATCTGGAGTTTTCGGCCCTTCATTCCGAATAATTCGTGCTTCGCGCCCGGTACTTTTACCATTTTAGCCATACCGGGACGGCGTTCTGCCATTTTCCGGATCATCCGCTCCTGGGCATGGTTTGATACGAGACGATCATTTTCGGCCTGGAATAAAAGAACAGGCACTTCAATCCGTTTCCACCCGCTTTGCATCAGGTCACGGTACAGATGTGTGGCGGCATGGAGCCATCCGTAGGAAGCGGCATTTAAATGATACAGCGGCTCTTTTTCCCTTTTCTGCTGGTAATAGAGAAACCGCGGGCGTGAAAGAGAAGAACTGTGTTCAAAGCTTTCGATTCCCTGATACGGTTTCTGTCCTACTACGTACTGTGTGCCGCGTCCCGTAGCCCAGGCAAAAGCTGCAATCCGTTTCGCATCTGCAAACGGTACTTTTCCGGTCAGCGGACGAATCATGGGCGAACTCAGCACCACTTTTCGAAACAGATGCGGCGCTTTGGCTACCGCTGCTGCCGCAATTCCGCCGCCCATCGAATGGGAATAGAGAACGAGCGGAAGGCCATATGCTTCTGCTTTTATTTTCCCTGCAACAAAGAGCAGATCCTCCACATAACGGTGGTAGGAATCCACATAGACAAGCGAAGGATCATCCACCAGCCGGTAGCTTTTTCCGTGGCCGCAGTGCTCCGGCAGATAAACATGAAAATGCTCTTTGATAAAATAATAGACGACCTCTTTATACTTCTCTGCATTTTCTGTAAAACCGTGCGAGATTACCACAACACCCTTCGGGCGGAACGCACGGTAACGAAGAACGTGAATCGGATGACCACTTTCCCGCTCCCAGTAAAATTCTTCCTCATGAGCGGCAAGATACGGTTCCACACCGTTCTGCATACGTTCCGCATAATTTTTTTCCTGCAATACGCGTGTTCTCATAGGCCAATCACCTGCTTTCATCCAGATATAAAAGAATATCCTGAAGATTGTCAATGATGCAGTCCGGAGTAACTCCGATCTTATTTGGAAGATGATCCGGATTATACCAGCAGGTCCGGATTCCTGCATTTTTCCCACCGCGAATGTCACTTGTGAGGGAATCACCCACGATTACGACTTCATCTGGTGCATAGCTGCCGATTTCCTTCCATACATCGTCAAAAAAAGCCTTCTGAGGCTTGTCCACACCAACCTTCTCTGAAATAAAAACACCGTCCAGAAGCTGATCAAGTCCGGAAAGACGAAGTTTGCGTTCCTGCGCAACGATGGTTCCATTCGTAACCGCGTACTGTTTTACAATAAGTTTCAGTTGTTTTACCAGCTCGTCACCGTGATCGCAGAAAAACGCCTTATCTCCGAGGCGGATCTGATATTCATCATTGAACGCTTTTACCTGATCCGTCGGCAGTCCTTCCGATTCAAAAAATTCGTGGAACCGTCCAAGCATCACCTGTTCCCTCGTAAGTTCTCCGGTTTCCAGCCGTTCCCAATAACCACGGTTGATCACACTATAACGCTGCAGCATTTCGCCCGTGCAGGTTCCCATATGAAACTTATTGAAACAGTAATCAATTGCATATCGTTCCGACATCTTAAAATTCAGAAGTGTTCCGTCGATATCCCATAAAATTACCTTTATCAAAAAAAATCCTCCCTTGGTTTCATATTTTTCAATCATCTGTTTTTCATTCTAACATAGATTACAAATACGATCAATTGTATTTTGGCATTGTATCTTTCGTTAAAAAGTGCTACGATAAAAAAGAAATTCCGCGAAAAAGAAAAGGAAGAAGGAAAAAACACCATGAAATTTACTTACCCAGCTGTTTTTCATAAAACCGAACATGGAACCTACGAAGGCTATTTCCCGGATCTTGCCTGCTGCTACGCAAAAGGCGATACCCTCGACGAGGCGCTGGAAGATGCCATTCACTCCGCCTATGACTGGATCTCCCTGGAACTGACGGAAGAAGAACCCGATTTTCCACCGGTATCGGATGTAGCAGATCTTGGAAAAAATGAAGGTGAGATTGCAAGAAATATCGCCGTCAACATCCGGCTTTTTGAGGGATGGGACGAATAATTTTAACCGAATCAAGCAAGTCCCAACCAACTGCGGAGCAGCTATTCGGTTATGAGCAAGTAGCAAAGCGGATTGCGAATATCCGTTTTGACAAGCAGAAAAAACCGTATGGCTGCGATACGAAAACGCTGCCATACGGTTTTTGGTTTTTTGTTTTTTCTTTCTATCTCTTCCAGGTTTTCAGCATCTCTTTCTCTTCTTTCCTAATCCGGAGGGATTCCCTGATTTTCTGAATCGTTTTGTTATGTGTCCAGTCATCGAGGCTGTTTTCTTTTAATAATTTTTGCGCCTTTTCCGGAAAAGAAATATAGCAGATCGATACCGCCCAGGCAACGGCCATTTTTACGTAATAACCATCATGATGGATCTTTTTCATCTCTTCCAGCACTGCATCAATATACACTTCGTTGATAAAAAAGTCCAGCAGGCACACAACGCCGAAGCGGATTTCATATTCCCGGCTGCTTTTCAGCCATTTCTGCAGATATCCATACCAGTACCCCTGATCCTTCTTCATAAAATGGTACGTTGCACACGAGCTGTCACAGATTCCCCAGCTGTTGATCAGCGGCACAAAGCGGTCCAATTCCGCCGTCTGCTCTTCGCGGGTCAGCTTCCCGTATCCGATCATCATACCGCGGATCAGAAGCTCCTCGTAAATCTCCGGATGAAACTGTTCTGTATAGACGGCATAGTGTTCCCGCGCCGTCTTCCTGGCAATCCGGCGAGAAACCGGAATGCGGACGCCAAGAATCCGGCAGCTCTGTCCCGGAACAAGCAAGCTGTGAAATTCCCGATATTTTTCGTCTATATTGTTTTCTAATTCCGTCCGAATGGCCTGCATTACTTCCTGTTCCATATGGATTCCCCTCTCTTTTCTTTCTCTTTAAGATGTTTTACACGCTTTTTACAAATGTTTAACCCTGTTATTTCTGCACTTCTGATAGAATAAAATCAAGATAAACAATAACACACACCCTGCCAAATGCCTGACCTCTTCAGGATGAAAGGTGGTTTTTATGAGAAAGAACTATACATTTTTTCAAAAGATACAATTTCTGTTCAAATTTCAGAAACAGCCTGCCTTCGACGAAACACAGGCCGTTTCCACAACGCTGTCCATTCCGTTTTCCAGATCTGCAGAAAGATCCTTGTATTTTACCGGAAACCCGGATTTTACCACTTCCTCTGCGGATATCCATTCCCGCCGTTTTCCGGGAAGCCGGATCTTTTTGTATTCCAGTGATCCTGAGCACGATCTTGCGGCAGTTCCAGCCTCTCTCTTCGATGTGCTGCACCGCTATTTCACTGTCCATTCACCGGATGACATCGTTTTATGGAAGGATGACGTTCTCTCTTTCCAGACCGTTGAAAATCATCCGCAACCGGAAATTGATTTCCGCGCACCGGATCATAACGATTCCAAAATTATTCCGTTCCCAACACCGGCAGAACGCCAGTGCATTTCGCAGTAACTGATATTCGGGTGAACCAACAGGAACATGATGGAAATATCCCTTGCCACCATGCTCCGTTTTTTTACGCAATTCCAAGAATTCCGCTGATCCGCTCTTTCGAAAGACCGGCACCTATCACAATCAGCACTTCCTGACTCTCCGGCACTGCCTGGAAAGTCATCTGTTTCCGCGTTGCATTAATTTCACTCCACACAGCTTCACCCGTTTTTACAATTCCTTTGATCCGGAACACATTGCCGCATGCCGGATCTGCAAAGATTGCTTCTGCCGCCTTTTTCAATGCTTCCTCCGTAATCTTCGGTTCCAGAAAACAAAGCGACTCAAACGTCTGCTGTTCGCCGAAATCCAGCTTCCGGTAATCCTCTGAGCGGTAACCACATGCAGAGAGCATTTTAAAATCATCCTCTGACAGATCACCCCAGTTTTTCTGTAAAATCTCTGCATCGGAAAACTGTCTTTGGCAGCCTGCCTGCTGTAACGCACGATTCAAATGGGCAATTGTTTTCTCTTTCTTCTCCTCCGAAACATTCTGTACCTTGCTCAGCACAATTTTACCAGCATTTGCCGCCTCGGAAGCCAGCAGATACTCTTCTTCCTCCGACAGCTTTTCGTCAAGTCCGGCATCCAGAATCGTGATGACGCTTCCTGCCTCGTACCAGCGGTTCAACGGTTCGTCATACAATGTATCAAAGAACTCGTCCACATCATAAATGCCGGAAGGCTCCACAAGAATCCGGTCGTAGCCGCTCATACCCATCGAGATCAGTTTGGTGCGGAATCGTCTGCGATGCGTCTTCTTGTCACATCCACCGGAAATCATCTCCAGCTCGCACTGATCACCGCGCAGATCCTGCAGGAGCAGCATATCCACGTTGACTGCTCCGAAATCATTTTCCAGAATGCCGATGTTCTTTCCCTGTACCATCAGATACTTTGCATATTGTTTTAAAAAAGTAGTTTTTCCGGAACCGAGAAATCCCGTAATCAAATCAATTTTTATCATTTCTGCTGTCCTTTCTGTCCCTGTTGTCTGTTCTGTACCTGCCGCACAAAAAAACTCGCTACTTCCTTTTCCGTTCTTTTCCAGTAAACGTGTTGATATCGATACGCCATACAGCAACGCGCTCCACCATCTCCGGCAGAAAAGCGATCTTCGCCCCCGGTGCAAGATGCGCCATGATTTTTTCCAGGCCTTTTATCTTTGCCTCCGGCTCTGTCACCTCGGTGATGGTTCCATTTCCCATAATACTGCGGTACGCATAGGAATACGCACACGTATAGTCTCCGGTAATCACTTCATGGTTGTAATCCATTTCCACCGCCACACGCGGATTTGTCGCAAACGCAGCCGCTTTCCGTCCTTCTTTTGCTCCATGCAGGTACAAGCAGACTTGAAGAGAACCTTTTTCTTCCTGAATCTCATATCCATAATTCATCGGCACAATAAACATCCCATCCTCGTCCATCGCTCCGATCCGCACAACCTCGCAGCTTTCCAGAATTTCTTTTAAAATTTCAGGATCTG
>ENA-OUQM01001481-OUQM01001481.1-human-gut-metagenome-genome-assembly--contig:-NODE-1481-length-12473-cov-10.077066_pt1 | contig 12473 bp, 13 predicted proteins | sample MGYA00237949_ERZ548830 | MGnify/ENA primary metagenome ERZ548830 (study PRJEB26490, sample SAMN05194706) | human gut metagenome | biome: terrestrial biome; feature: human-associated habitat...
TAGCACGAAACAATCCGTTGGCATCATTGTTGGGGGCTTTTGACCCCAACATCTTATTTATTTATCATCGGCATATCCTTTTCTGCTTTGTCTGTCCCCGGCTCATTTATACTGCTCCGTCCCTCCTCCAGTTTCACACAGGGAAGATTCCAACGGTAATGTGCAGCTGCAAGCCGGATCAGCAACGTCACTGCTGTTCCGGTGATCAGGGACGGAATCTGCCCATACCGACGGTAAACCAGTACACTGCAGACCGCCCCGGCAATCGATGCACAGGCATAGACATGCTTTACGAAAATATAGGGTGGAACCCCTGCCATCATATCCCGCAGCAGACCACCTCCAACACCGGTCAGCGTTCCGAGGAAGCAGAGAAAAAACATATTTTTTTCATATCCTGCTCCCACACCCGTTGAAACCCCCATTGCCGTGAAAATCCCCAGTCCCAGTGAATCCATCAGAAAAATAATCTTTGTATACACTATCTGGTATCTGCTGTGGAGCAGCTTTTTATTCACATACAGCAATACAAACGGAATGACCGCAGACACCACTGCCGCCTCTACATAAACCGGTTTAGTAAAGGCTCCCGGTATCTGTCCGAGGAACACATCCCGCATCATTCCGCCACCGACTGCTGTTACAACTCCAAGCACGATCACTCCGAAAATATCCATCTGCTTCCGCATTCCGACCATAGCTCCCGAAACTGAAAATGCCACCGTTCCAATCAGCTCTATGATCAGTACGATCCATGTCTGTAGTTCCATAATACCTCCGGCACTATTCTGCTTTACATTTCTTCAATGAATGCCCTGTATCCTTTATATGCCTCATATACATCGGCTTTGCTCGTCACTTCCCATGGAGCATGCATGCTCAGCACGGCAACTCCGCTGTCAATGACTTCCATTCCGTAATTTGCCATGATATAGGCGATCGTTCCTCCACCGCCCGCATCTACTTTTCCAAGTTCTGCAAACTGATATGCCACCGCCTGTGCATCCATTGCATTTCTGATCTTTGCAAGATACTCTGCATTTGCATCATTCGATCCGCTCTTTCCACGTGATCCTGTAAATTTATTAAATACAAGACCTTTTCCGAAGAATGCCGCACTACGCTTTTCAAAGACTTCCGCATACATCGGATCATATGCTGCACTGACATCAGAAGAGAGCATTCTGGAATTCATCAGGGTTCTTCTGACTTTCAGTTCTGACTCACCTTCCGTCAGTGCCACCAGCTCTGCAACTGTATTTTCAAAGAAACGGGAATGCATACCTGTCGCACCAACGCTTCCGATCTCTTCTTTATCCACTAAAATACAGCAGGCTGTATGCTCCACGGCTTCTACATCCAGCATTGCAAAAAGAGATGTGAAAGCACACACACGGTCATCCTGTCCGTATGCAAGCACCATGCTGCGATCCAGACCACAATCACGTGCTTTTCCTGCCGGAACAATCTCCAGTTCTGCAGAAAGAAAATCTTCCTCTTCCATCTCATAATACTCTTTCAGCAGCTTCATTACATTTGCCTTGACAGCTTCTTTTTCTTTCTCTTCCAGACTCTCATCCTGTTCGATCGGACGACTTCCGATCAGCAGGTCCAGCTTTTCTCCTTCAACAACTGTGGACGCTTTCTTTTCCATCTGCTTTGCTGCAAGATGGATCAGCAGATCTGTAATAACGAAAACCGGATCATCTTCCTTTTCTCCAATGCTGACATTTACAACTGTTCCATCCTTTTTTGCGATCACTCCGTGCAGTGCCAGCGGAAGTGTAACCCACTGATACTTCTTAATTCCGCCATAATAATGTGTATCAAGATAAGCAAATTCATCATTTTCATAAAGTGGGTTCTGCTTTACATCAATGCGTGGGGAATCTATATGGGCTCCGAGAAGATTCATTCCCTCTTCCAGTGGCTTTGTTCCCATATGGAACATTGCGATGGTCTTGTCCATGCATACTGCGTATACCTTATCTCCTGCCTGTACTTTTTCACCGTTTCGGATGACCTCTTTCAGGTTCTTATACCCTTCTTTTTCAATTCTTTCAATCGTAAGACGTACACATTCCCGCTCTGTCTTTCCGGCATCCAGGCAGGCCTTATAATCCTCATTTACTGCCTCAAGACGGCTCAGTTCCTCTGCACTGTACTGACTCCATGCATTTTTTCTCTCCATTGAAATCTCCTCCTTATTTTCTTCTGATCTGTTTCCATCTGATCTGTATGGTACTGCTCTCTCCACAGATACTCACAAAATCTTCTCACATCTAAAAGAGTCTTTTTCTAACCGAAAAGCCGGTCATCTCTCGTATGAGATCTGATCCGGCTTTCCATAATTCCCCGAAAGACTGCACAACTTTCGTTCCGGAGAAAGGCAAATATTCTACCACTCAAATTTCTTTTCAAAATATGCTTTCAGATCTTCGATCTTCACTCTTTCCTGCTCCATCGTATCGCGGTCACGTACTGTAACTGCTCCGTCTTCTTCAGAATCAAAGTCATAAGTTACGCAGAATGGAGTCCCGATCTCATCCTGACGACGGTAACGCTTACCGATATTTCCACGATCATCGAACTCGCAGTTATAATACTTACATAACTCAGTATATACCTTTTCTGCTCCTTCATTCAGCTTTTTGGAAAGTGGAAGGACACCGATCTTAACCGGAGCAAGTGCCGGATGGAAATGCAATACGGTACGCATATCCGGCTTCTCTTCTGTTCCGATGTTCTCTTCATCATAAGCACTGCACAGGAACGCAAGTACCATACGGTCTGCTCCCAGTGATGGTTCAATTACATATGGGATATATTTTTCTTTTGTCTCATCATCAAAGTATGTGAGATCCTGTCCTGATACATTCTGATGCTGCGTCAGGTCATAATCTGTACGGTCTGCAATTCCCCACAGCTCGCCCCATCCAAACGGGAAAAGGAACTCTACGTCTGTAGTTGCCTTACTGTAGAAAGAAAGCTCTTCCTTATCATGGTCACGATAACGCACTTCATCCTCTTTCAGGCCAAGAGATGACAGCCAGTTCAGGCAGAAATTCTTCCAGTAGTCAAACCACTCCAGATCTGTATCCGGTTTGCAGAAGAACTCCAGCTCCATCTGCTCAAACTCTCTGGTACGGAATGTAAAGTTACCCGGTGTGATCTCATTACGGAAAGACTTTCCGATCTGACCGATACCAAATGGAAGTTTCTTTCTGGATGTACGCTGTACATTCTTAAAGTTTACAAAGATCCCCTGTGCTGTCTCAGGACGAAGGTAAACTGTATTCTTTGCATCTTCTGTAACACCCTGGAATGTCTTGAACATCAGATTAAACTGACGGATATCTGTAAAATCATGCTTTCCACAGGTCGGGCATGGAATCTGATGTTCTTCAATAAATGAACTCATCTCTTCCTGAGACCATGCATCTACAGAACCTTCAATCTCAATTCCTTTTTCTGCACAGAAATCTTCGATGATCTTATCTGCACGGAAACGCTCATGACACTGCTTACAGTCCATCAGCGGATCACTGAATCCTCCAAGATGTCCGGATGCGATCCATGTCTGTGGATTCATAAGGATGGCACAGTCTACACCCACATTATACGCGTTCTCCTGAACGAATTTCTTCCACCAGGCCTTTTTTACATTATTCTTAAGCTCTACACCGAGATTTCCATAATCCCATGTATTCGCCAGTCCACCGTAAATCTCTGAACCCGGATATACAAATCCTCTCGATTTCGCAAGTGCTACGATCTTGTCCATTGTCTTTTCAACCATTTTATGTTCCTCGCATTCTTTTTCATTTTCCATCATTTGATACACGCTGAAACGCCCACCGCATCAATGTTTTCTATTGTAGCGGTTTACGGACTATTTTGCAAGACCTCTTACAGCAACGTTTCCAGAATTTCCAGCGACTTAAACTTCCGATCCACGTAAAGTCCCATAAGCCGTTCTGTCACTTTTGAAAGCTGCTGCAAAATCTCCGGCTTCACGTTAAAGGTATACAAATGTTCTACTTTACTGCTTTCTATGTATTGCATGCTATATAATGTGGAAGAAGCCAGTCTGATACCGTCCCGCACTTCACCGGCACATGTTTCACAGACCAGTCCTCCTCTGCCGGCACTGAAGACTGCTGTTTCTGCCTTATTCCCACAATTCACGCACTGAAAGACCTGCGGTCCCTGTCCGTTGATCGTCAGGATCTTCAGTTCATAAATGCACCGGATCAGGGCATCCGGAATATGCGGATTCGTCAACGCCCGCATCGTCTGATACAAAAGCTTCAGCATCTCGAGTTCGTCGTTAAATTCTCTCGCATAATAATTCGCAACCTCAAGAAAATAAAAACCATAATACGCTCCCAGCACATCCTCCCGGAGTTCCGAAAAATAATTGATCACCTTTGCCGACTGGATCGTATAAGAACTTCTTCCCTCATACATGGTAAATTCACCGAATGTAAACGGGTTCACTACTCCGACAAGCGGACTGTTCGGTCTTCTCGAGCCTTTGGCAAATGCCGATACTTTTCCCTGTTCTTTTGTAAGCAAAACGACCCGGCGGTCATATTCCCCCACCGGAGTCGTCGAAAGCACCATCCCTGTCAATACGATCTGGTTCACGTTGTTCCTTCTTTCTGCCGTCATCTTCCCATTCTGAAGACTGACCGTCTGCAATACAATTTTTATAACTAAGATAATCCTTGATCTTTCCGCTGTGCAGAAACTGATCCCAGTACATTTTCTCCATCAGGCCACCTCATCCTAAGTCTGCTTCTTTCTCTGGAATTAGGTTCCCCGGATTGACTTCATTTTATCATAGTGTGCATAAATAGGCAAACATTCCCATCCCTCATTGACATTTATCTCTTCCTTTTTTATAATCATCTGCGGAGATAGTATCTGTTGATACAGAACTATACTCTGACTGAATCACTGAAATCTCATCTGAAACCAGAGATCATTGCAAAAGTGCAAGAGCTTATATTTTTAGGAAATAAGACTCAGAACCTTCGAAAAAGTCTGCTATTCTATTTTATCAAAGATTTTTTCATCATTGGAAACTGAAGTCTTTCCAGAAGGAAAGGACAAAAAATGACAATTGAAATGTTAAAAGGAAAGATTCACCGGGCAACTGTTATTCAGGCAGAACTGGATTATGTCGGAAGCATCACGGTGGATGAAGAACTGCTTGAGGCAGCCGGTATTCTGGAATATGAAAAAGTCCAGATCGTCGATGTCAATAATGGCAGTCGTTTTGAAACATACACGATCAGCGGAGAACGCGGGAGCGGCATGATCTGTCTGAACGGTGCTGCTGCACGTTGTGTCAGCACAGGTGATAAGATCATCATTATGGCATATGGACAGTATTCATCCGAAGAAGCTGCATCACATAAACCTGCGGTTGTATTCGTAGATGAAAAGAATCAGATCAGCCGCGTGACGAACTACGAACGCCACGGGCTTCTCAAAGATATGGACACATAAAAAGTTCCACTATCATCCAAATAGTTTTCCGGGACAACAGTGACTTCAGAAAAGAGCCTATCTCCGAATCTTAAAAAGAGGAGAAAAAACATGCAGGTAACAACAACTATCAATGAAACGAAAGAACTGATTAAGAAATGGAAGAAAGACGGAAAATCTATCGGACTCGTCCCGACAATGGGCTTTCTGCACGAAGGTCATGCAAGCCTGATCCAGAAATGCCGGGAGGAAAATGATATCGTCGTTGTGTCCGACTTTGTAAATCCGACGCAGTTCGGACCAAATGAAGATCTTGAGGCATATCCGAGAGATTTTGAACGGGACAGCCAGCTTTGCGAACGGATCGGTGCAGATCTTATTTTCTGTCCGTCATCGGAAGAAATGTACCATGACCCACACGCATTTGTCAGCATTGATCTGCTTTCCGAAACGCTTTGTGGAAAGACAAGACCCATTCATTTCAAAGGCGTATGCACCGTTGTGTCAAAACTTTTCAACATCGTGACACCGGATCGTGCTTACTTCGGACAGAAGGATGCCCAGCAGCTTGCGATCATCCGCAAGATGGTACTGGATCTGAATTTTGATATCGAGATCATCGGATGCCCGATCATCCGGGAGGAAGACGGACTTGCGAAATCTTCCAGAAATACTTATTTAAATACTCAGGAAAGATCTGCCGCACTCTGCCTCTCAAGAGCAGTCAGGACAGGGCAGCAGATCATTCAGACAGGCATGGACGCAGAACAGGTACTGGCTGCCATGCGTGCTGTAATTGAAGCAGAACCACTGGCAAAGATTGATTATATTTCCATGGTAGATGCACTGACAATGCAGCCGGTAGAGCGTGTTGACCGGAATGTGCTTGTAGCAATGGCTGTCTACATCGGGAAGACCCGGCTGATTGATAATTTCAGCTACGAGGTGTCATTATGAGCAGACTCTTACATCCGCTTGAAAAATTTGCATCCCTGCTCACAAAATATATCGGACTGATCATTATCTGCTTTTCCGTTCTTGCCTTTTTCTGGCGTGACGGATTTGCGTGGACGACCAATTATACTTCTGTATTTTTGGGTGTTGCCATGTTCGGCATGGGGCTGACTATTCATATGGGAGATTTTAAAGTTGTCTTTACCAGACCGAAAGAAGTGATCCTTGGTTTTATTGCTCAATATACACTTATGCCGGTCATTGCCTGGCTTCTCGCAACGGCATTTCACCTTCCGGCTGATCTTGCACTGGGAGTGATTCTGGTTGGCTGCTGCCCGGGTGGAACTGCAAGTAATGTCATCACTTATATTGCCGGTGGTGACGTTGCTCTCTCAGTCGGGATGACCATTGCCTCCACGCTTGCCGCACCGCTGATGACACCGCTGCTGGTATACCTTCTTGCCGGTGCATGGGTGGAAGTTTCCTTCTTCAGTATGGTAATTTCGGTGGTAAAGGTCGTTCTGATCCCGGTACTCCTGGGCATTTTTCTGCGATGGATCATCGGCAGGCAGATTGAAAAAATTTCCGGCATTCTGCCTCTTATTTCCGTTGTATCGATCGTCATGATCATCAGCGGCATCGTAGCTGTCAATGCAGAAAAGATCCTGACATCCGGTTTTGCGGTACTCGGAATTGTAATTCTTCACAATCTTGCAGGCATGGGGCTTGGACTTGGAGCTTCCAGACTTTTTCGTGTGGAATATACAAAAGCTACTGCCATTGCGATCGAAGTCGGGATGCAGAACAGCGGTCTTGCGATCACACTTGCCACTGCCAATTTTGCAGCCAATCCATTTGCAACGCTCCCGGGAGCAATCTTCAGCGTATGGCATAATATTTCCGGATCTGTTTTCGCAAGTATACGTCGCAACGGATATCACCAGGAAAACGCCCCGGAAACCCGGAGCGTCTTAAGCGAAACTTCTTCATAAATATATAACCTGGTTTTCCACACCCCCGCTGTATTTGCAAAGAGTTTTTCACCAAATTCACCCCTGCTCTGTGGGATTTCTGTCTTTTCCACAAAGCAGGGGTGTTTACATCGAATCATTCACCAATATTCTGATCGGTGCGTTTTGCCCTCAATGGTTTCATTCAAACCGCAGATGTCCGACTTTTTCTTTCGCTGTCAGACGCTCTTCCTCTTCTTCCGGGATCGACACATACATTTTGAATATCTTCTTTTCACGATCGGGATCAAATTGTGGATCGATAATACGTTCCTTCATTGACTGAGATCGGATTGGATACACCGTTCGTTCCAGTAGTCAACGTTCCTACTTTTACTTTTGTAGTACAGGCCGAATTGGAATATACCCCGTAGACGGCGTTTCCAAGACTGTAGCAGCTATTATTGTCCGTCATTGCTGTATTAGCCGATGTCTTAGTCAGATACATGGTTCCGGTTGGTGCGTACGTCCAATATCCTAAATGCTGGGTATTTGAACCCGTACTTACCGCATAGGCTTTAAAGGAGGATGGTACGGAAGCCTTATGTGCTTCGACAAAGTTATAAAAAGCTGTAAATCCGGTACTCTGTGCATTTCCACTGGTTGCACTTGAAAACGGAGACTGTCCACTGTAGTAGTAGCTGCTCAATGTGGCCGTGACCAGAACAGCCTGAGAGGTGCTGCTGAAACTATACTGTGCTGCAGCCGGTCCATTGTAGCCATAATACATGGCTGCTTTTACTCCGGAATTTGTAATCTCGGTTGGTGTTCCCGTTGCTGTCCCTGCCGGTGGGGTTGTCTTTGCGTACTCCAAGCAAAAGGCCAGCTTTCCGTCTACTGCGAACTCTGCAGAGGAAATATTGTTGTAAGTAACTTTGTTATAAAGAGTTACGGCTCTTGACATTTTAGGATTCGTAATACTGTTGCGAATCAATGGCACTACACCGCTTTCTGTTAATTCCAGATCACTCTTTCCGGCAAAGTAGCCATCATCCAGCCATCCCTCTTCATCCAGCCAGTCTTCCACGCCTAATGCCTTTGCAAGCTGTAACCGTTGTTGGTATTCCGCCTCATCCGGAAGTTCCCATTCTTCTGTCTGCGATACCTCCTGCTTTGGTTCTTCCGCTTCTTCGGCAGCCCGCTCTTTTTCTTTCAGCGTTACCTGCAGCAAACTGTCTTTTTCCGGCATGGAAAAGGTAACGGTTCCATCTGCAAGATCCATCTGCTCTTCATTGACACGGACTTCCTTTATTTCCTTTTCGTCCGCAGGAGCAACACTTGCTACTACCTCACTTCCTGCTTCAATCTGATAAGTTGATGCGGTCTTCTGCTCAACATGATCCCCTTTTACGGTTACTGTACTATCTTCTGCATCTACGGTCAGAAGATAGGTACTTTTTGCTTCTTCCGGCTGTTGATCTGCCGTAGTTTCTTCGGCAAAACCAGTTACATTGCTGGTCAAGATCAATATCGCTGCCAGGAAGAAAGCGGTTAGTCTTTTTCCTACTTTCATGACTTTTTCCTTTCTTTTTTGTATTTAGGGTATGAAAAAAAGACTCTGCGTCTGCAAAGTCTTTCCCTAGCTTATTTCTCTATTTTCTTTTCTGCTTTTTTCTTTTGTCGCACCACAGCCACTGCATTTATATCCGGTGGTAACTGTCTCTGTCCACTCTGCCGAATCCTGTACCCATTTCTGTTCATTATGACCAGTTGCTTCGTGGTGAATTGTTCCAGTCTTTACTGGAAGTACGGAATAACCATAATTGCATCCATCAATCGAATGTTGTTCCCATCCGTAAGTACCTTCTACGCTATCAAACGTTGCCCCACATCCGCATACCACTTTTTCTGTATACTGATCTTCATCCCAAGCTGCGGAATCCTGTACCCACTTATTTTCGTAGTGTCCCGTTGCTTCATGGTACACACTTTTTGTCTGGGCTACCCAGGTATGTGTATGCTGCGGCTTACTCTGACTGCTACTGGAAGAACTGGATCCGTTGGATTTTGTTTCGGTCTTCTTTGTACTGGAATTGCTGGATGACTTATTGGAAGAAGTTTTTGCTTCATCCTTTTTAGTCGTAGCCGTAGCTGATGCAGTACTGGTTTTCTTGGTATCATCCTTTTTTTCTGTCTTTTCTTCTTTTTTTGCCTCTTCTTTTGTCTCTTTTTTTTCTTCAGAGACCTCTTCTTTCGCAGCATCCTCTTTTTTTACTTCCGCATCAGAACTTTTTTCCTCTTCTGCAGTCTCTTTTTTTGTGTCGGTTACAGATGCTTCCTGTTCCTTCTGATCTGATCCATTTCCTGAACCGCTGAATGCGACTCCACACCCGATCAGGATCAGCACAAGAAGAAACAATCCGATGCTTGCTGCTTTCTTATGTTCCTTGAACCATTTCATAGTTTTTTCCTAAAGAATACGAATTTATTTTGTCGCTCCACATCCACTACATTTATATCCAGTAGTAACAGTCTCTGTCCACGCTGCGGAATCCTGCACCCATTTCTGCTCATTATGACCTGTTGCTTCATGATGGATTGCTCCGGTTTGAATAGATTCAACTCCATAAGAACCTCCACATTCAGCACTATGTGCTATAGGATCCATGTCAGTGGTCATAACTTTACCACATTTATAACATACATAACGTTCTTCATAAGTTGGTTCATCCCAAGCTGCGGAATCTTCCACCCACTTATTTTCGTAGTGTCCCGTTGCTTCATGGTACACACTTTTTGTCTGGGCTACCCAGGTATGTGTATGCTGCGGCTTACTCTGACTGCTACTGGAAGAACTGGATCCGTTGGATTTTGTTTCGGTCTTCTTTGTACTGGAATTGCTGGATGACTTATTGGAAGAAGTTTTTGCTTCATCCTTTTTAGTCGTAGCCGTAGCTGATGCAGTACTGGTTTTCTTGGTATCATCCTTTTTTTCTGTCTTTTCTTCTTTTTTTGCCTCTTCTTTTGTCTCTTTTTTTTCTTCAGAGACCTCTTCTTTCGCAGCATCCTCTTTTTTTACTTCCGCATCAGAACTTTTTTCCTCTTCTGCAGTCTCTTTTTTTGTGTCGGTTACAGATGCTTCCTGTTCCTTCTGATCTGATCCATTTCCCAAATCGCTGAATGCGACCCCACACCCGATCAGGATGAGGACAAGAAGAAAAATCCCTGCCAATCCGATGGTTGCTGCCTTCTTATGTTCCTTGAACCATTCCATAGTCTTTCCCTCTCTTTTTTTAAGTATGAGTCCCGTTAATTAGAGTATAGTAGATTTCTGGCAAAAAGCAAGCTTACATTTTCTCAAAGACCACACATGTTACTGTCAAGTAATCGTTGGCAACTTTCTTTTTGATTTATCTTTTTGTTGAAATAGTCCTGTTTCTACACTAATTTCTAATATCCAGCCATGTGTAGCAATCGCTTTCTCTCCCCCTGTATCTTTCCGTCCAGTCCGACCACATGACCCATCACCGGATATTCGTATCCTTTTTCTTCTTTCTTCGGTGCTTTCGCCGACATCAGGATCTCTCCATATAATTCTTCTACTTTTTCTTCTTCAAATACTGGGCTTCTCAGACGTTCCGTTACTTCATACAGTTTCCCACTGCATTTCTTCGCCAGAATTTTTGCCAGATGATTCCCACCCCTCCGGCTCCAACTCCTGTGCCCGTGTTTCATCCGCTTTGCAATTACACTCCACACATGGTTCTCCATTGTTCCCATGTTCCGGTATTCCAGCCCTTCTGGTGGTTCCGGCAGGTCAAGTCCCTGCGACTGGTATGGCAGGAGCCCTTCCCGGTTATTCTCGTAATACCGGATCAGTTCTTCCACGTCCTGAATCTCATCATCGTCACTCAGACTGTTCCGGTAAATCTCCAGATACCGGAATACTTCTTCGATCTCTTCTTCCCTCAGAAGTTCTAAAACAGCTTCCCGTGCTGTCCTTTCATGGATCTTTTCTTTTACCGCTTTGTTCCGATGGAACGGGTCTAACTGGAAGCACGTACTCTTATCTTTTACTTTCTTAATCCACGATGCCCCCTCTGCATTTAAGATCCTCTGGCTTACTTCATCCAGATTGAACTCCTGTGCGATCACTGCCTCCCGGTATTTCTGGAATTCTTTTGCTTTTGAAAAACCAGCAACTACTACTTTATTTTCCAGGGCATAACGCTCCGGACCGGTTTTTCTCCAGCCATCATAAGCGATCCCTATCTTGATCTCTGCCTTATCCTGCTTTTCCTTTTTTCTGTCTTTGCCCTGCAGTTTGATATAAACTCCATCTGCTTCTTCAAACAGGACAGGAACTTCTTTTTCCCCTTTTACATGACCTTTCTTATATTCTTCTGTCAGCGTTGCTTCTTCATTGTAGACCTTTTCCCCTAACGCCTGGATGACGTTCCATACTCCCATTGCACTGATGGTCTGTCCTGTCATCTCGCTGACTTTCGTGGCACATTCCCTGTAAGACAGCTCCGTGATCCCTTTTACCAGCAATTCTGCCATGTTTGTTGAAATCAGCCCCACATGGTCCAGTTCCAGTGTTTCATCCAAAAGATACACAAAACGTTTGGTGCCATCTTCCTCTATTACCTCATAGACCATTCTCTGATAAGTCACTTCACCATACACGGTTTTTACGGTTGTCTGTCTGGCACCTTTATTCCGGTACTTCTTCTTGTCCCTGTCCTCCATCAGCATCCGGTCATACCGTTCCAGGAATTCTTTTGTGAACTCTCTTCCGATCTGGCAGACCCATGCATAAATATTTTTCTCTAACTCCTTGAATGTTACACCATTTTCCTTTATCATTGAATTCATCATACAGACTCCTTATGTTTTTTCTCGTCAATTAAACAATAAGATAAATCTGTATGATTGGGAAGAGGTTTCGATCTCTTCCCTTTATTTTTGCCAATGATAATTATACTCTAAGTTTAAGGGGAGTTTTTTTACAGCCTCCTCACATTTTTAATAACGAAAATTTTCATATTTGCATAACAGGAACGGTAGTAT
>ENA-OUQM01001482-OUQM01001482.1-human-gut-metagenome-genome-assembly--contig:-NODE-1482-length-12472-cov-12.534670_pt1 | contig 12472 bp, 9 predicted proteins | sample MGYA00237949_ERZ548830 | MGnify/ENA primary metagenome ERZ548830 (study PRJEB26490, sample SAMN05194706) | human gut metagenome | biome: terrestrial biome; feature: human-associated habitat; material...
CGTGTTTTTTGCTAAATAAACTTTAGCTTTAGCAGCAAATTAATAGAAAAGAATGAAAACAATATGGGAGCAGATGCTAATTGTACCAGCTCTCATAGTATACTCTCTCAGAATCAAAAACGAAAAACAAACTGTTCCGCACACCGGTATCCTTCTTCATAAAGCTCCGTCAGCTTCTTGATGTCACGCTCGATGCGGTCTACCACTACCGGCTTCTGTGGACGGATAACAATAATTTCCCCGGCGGCTTCCATCCGTTCCACCTGCTCCAACTGTTGATTATAGACAATGCTGCGGCGATTGATAGCTTCACGCAATAGCGGATATTTCTTATATATAAAAGGTGGAACCTTCGTTCCCTGAATTTCCTTACGGTATCCATGATTGCGCGTCAATACTACCACATTATTGGTAAATCCATCCTGACGGGCACGCATCAAAGGGATACTGTCCACAATACCTCCATCCAGCATCGGGGTGTTGTCCACATAGGTAACGGGACAGACAAACGGCAGACTGCTCGAAGCACGCACAATATCAATGACGCGCTCTTTACTCCGCTTCTCCTCAAAATAGTTCGCTTCGCCCGTCTCGCAATTGGTAGTTACCATCACATAGCGTTCGGGGCAATGAAAGTATGCCTCGTAGTCGTAGGGAAGTATGTGTTCCGGAAACTCCTGGAACAACAAGTCGAAATCCATGATATTCCGCTTCTTCAACAGATACTTCAATCCGATGTAATTGTATTTTTCCAACAAGTCGATATTGCTGTACTTGGCACGCCCGCGCTGACCGGACATATAGGAAAGTCCGTTGCAGGCTCCGGCACTGACGCCGATGGTATAGGGAAAGCGAATGCCACGATCCATAAAGTTGTCGAGCACACCGCAAGTGAAGACGCCGCGCATACCGCCACCCTCCAAAACAAGACCGCTACGGTCATCAATATGTATTATTTTCTCCATAAGTGACGGAATTAACGCTTCAAAGATAGCTTTTGTTTACGATATTCTACCTATATTTGCAGTTGCAACAATAAATCTATAACATTTTAATTATGATGAAGAAATCAATACTGATGGCTGCATTGGGTTTATTAAGTTTAAACACAATAGCACAAGACACTCTGAAAGAGGAAGGTTTCATCTTTACGACCGTAAAAGAAAATCCTATCACTTCTGTTAAGAACCAGAACCGCGCCGGTACATGCTGGTGCTATTCCGGATTGGCATTCATCGAATCCGAACTGCTCCGCATGGGCAAAGGCGAATACGACTTTTCTGAAATGTTTATCGTACACAACACCTATCTGGACCGTGCCGACAAGGCAGTGCGTACACATGGTGACGTTTCGTTCTCACAAGGCGGTTCGTTCTACGATGTAATTTATGGTATGAAAACTTTCGGTCTGGTGCCCGAAGAGGAAATGCGTCCGGGCGTTATGTATGGCGACACGCTGAGCAACCACACCGAATTGACAGCCGTATCTGATGCCGTAGTGGCAGCCATTGCCAAGGGAAAACACCGCAGCCTGCAAACAGACCAAGACAAGAACCCGCTCTGGAAGAAAGCCATTACCGCTATCCACGATATTTATCTGGGCGAACGTCCCGAGAAGTTCACCTACAAAGGCAAGGAATATACTCCGAAGTCTTTCTATGAATCTACCGGACTGAATGCAGATGACTATATCTCACTGACTTCCTATACCCACCATCCCTTCTACCAGCCGTTCGTCCTAGAAATACAAGACAACTGGCGTTGGGCTTCTTCCTACAACTTGCCTATCGACGAGTTGATGGAAGTGTTTGACAACGCTATCAATAAGGGTTACACCATTGCATGGGGTAGTGACGTAAGCGAACAAGGCTTCACACGCGACGGTATAGCCGTAATGCCCGATGCAGAAAAGGTGCAAGAACTGAGCGGTTCTGACATGGCACACTGGCTGAAAATGAAACCCGAAGAAAAGAAACTGAACGGTATGCTGATTTACGGTATAGCCAAAGACCAGGAAGGCAACGAATACTATATGGTAAAGAACTCTTGGGGTGAAGCCGGAAAGTACAAAGGTTTGTGGTATGCTTCCAAAGCTTTCGTGCGCTATAAAACAATGAACATCATTGTGCACAAGGATGCACTACCTAAGGATATTGCCAAGAAACTGGGTATTAAATAAATAAAAGAAGGAGATGCATCAAACTGCATCTCCTTTTTCAATTCTTAACAAATCCTACAGATATCTTCCACAATCTGCGGAACCGTCAACCGGTTCTTCTTCAACTGTTCCTCCACATCGTAACGGTCGATAAACTCTTTCTTCACACCATAGTTCAGTACCTTCATATCCGACGGACCGTAGTAACGGGCAATCTTCTCGCCAAAGCCACCGTCCAGCACTCCGTCCTCAAGAGTAATGACCAGTGTATGGTCGAGCTTCAGGTCATCGAGCAAAGCCTCGTCCACACCCGTGATGTAGCGGGGATTGACAAGCGTGGCATCCACTCCTTTCTCTTCCTTCAACCGGGCAGCCACAGCTTCGCCCAACTGATAGAAAGAGCCCAGTCCCAATATGGCGACCTTCTCTCCACGATGGGACACCTCATAACGGTTCAGCGTCTTGCCGTAATCCTTCTCTGGTTCTACATTCCTGCGGACAACCCCATTGGCTGGCACGCGAATGGCAACCGGATGTTCCGTCTGACGGATGCCCCACTCCAGCATTGCCATATACTCCTCACGGCAAGTAGGTGCCAGATAAACCATATTCGGAATATTGCCGATAACCGGAATATCGAAAAGACAAAGATGGGTAACGTCATTCATACTCGACAAGCTTCCCCAGAAGACAAGAATCAGTGCAGGATTATTGTTGATGCAAAGATCCTGGGACAACTGGTCGTAGGCGCGCTGGATAAAGGTGCTGTAAACCCCGAATACCGGTTTTCCACCTCCGGCAGCAATGGCAGAAGCCATGGCAACAGCCTGCTCTTCGGCAATGCCCATATCAATGAACTGCCGCCCTGCCTCTTTGCGGCGCTCCGGTGTAAAGCCAAATACCGTAGGTGTACCTGCGGTGATACCCACCACAGTCGGGTCTTTCTTCATCTCCTGCAACAGATAACCGGCGGTAAGGTCGGCATAGTCTTCACCCTTCCCAGGCTCACCGGTCAGATTGCCGGTCTCAAGGTCGAACGGAACACTGTAATGGAAACGTTCTTTCTGCTCTTCCGCCAATTTGTATCCCTTACCTTTCAAGGTATTGATATGTACCACAACCGGATGCTTCTTGTCCTTCACTTCACGGAAAGCCTCTATCAATTGCTCCACGTTATTGCCATCCTTCACATAGAGATAATCATATCCCATTGCCTTAAAATAGTTGCAGGGAGCCTGACCCTCCGTTTCGCGCAACTGTTGCAGATTGCGGTATAGCCCGCCATGATTCTCGGCAATGGACATCTGGTTGTCGTTGACAATGACGATGAAGTTCGTGCCCAGTTCGGCACCTACATTCAATCCTTCGAAGGCTTCGCCACCACTTAGCGAGCCATCGCCGATGACGGCAATCACATTACCCGTCTCCCCCTTCAAGTCACGCGCCTTGGCAAGCCCGCTTGCCAGACTGACGGAGGTAGAGGTATGCCCGATAACGAAAAAGTCATGCTCACTTTCCGACGGTTCGGAATATCCGGAGACTTCGTCATACTCGTCCGCATTCATAAACGCTGCCCGGCGGCCTGTCAATATCTTATGGGTATAACTTTGGTGAGACACGTCATAGACTATCTTGTCCGTTGGTGAATCGAACACGTAATGCAGGGCTATGGTGGCTTCTACCATTCCCAGGTTGGGACCTACGTGTCCTCCGTGAGAGCTTAACTTGTTTAACAACACCTGGCGGATTTCTCCACCTAATCCGTTCATCTCGCTGACTGATAACTTTTTCACGTCAGCAGGGGAATTTACTTTTTCAATATACATATTCTATAATAACATTTAAGTAGCGATGCTTGTTTATCCGATGCCGCCCGTCGTGCAGGCCTCATCCGGACGCTGCAAAAGTACAGAGGAAACGGGAACGGAAAGGTAGATAAATTACCGGTTTTATTACCTTTTTTACAGATATAGAGCCAACTGATATTTGCGCAAAATCCCTCAACTTGTGCATTTTTCACCCCATTTTCTTGTCAAACCCAACTCTTTGCGTAAATTTGCAAGCTGATAGTTAACCGGACAATTTCAGTAGCAGGACTCTACTACTCCTATTCCCGGTACTGACATATGGAATACTAATACTAATAATTAATAACATGAGTTTGAAAATCGTTGTACTGGCAAAACAAGTTCCCGACACACGCAACGTTGGGAAAGATGCCATGAAAGCCGACGGAACCATTAACCGCGCGGCACTCCCCGCCATCTTCAACCCTGAAGACCTGAATGCCCTTGAGCAAGCTCTCCGGCTGAAAGATGCACATCCGGGCTCCACCGTAACCATCCTGACCATGGGACCGGGACGCGCAGCCGAAGTTATCCGTGAAGGACTTTACCGCGGCGCCGACAACGGCTATCTGCTGACCGACCGCGCTTTTGCCGGAGCCGATACGCTGGCCACTTCCTACGCTCTTGCCACCGCCATCAGGAAGATAGGCGATTATGACATCATCATCGGCGGCCGCCAGGCCATCGACGGCGATACGGCACAGGTAGGCCCGCAAGTGGCTGAGAAGTTGGGATTGACGCAGGTTACTTATGCGGAAGAGATTCTGAATGTGGACAAAGCAGCCGGAAAGATTACCGTAAAACGCCATATCGATGGCGGTGTGGAAACTGTGGAAGGTCCGCTGCCCATCGTTATCACCGTTAACGGAAGCGCCGCTCCCTGCCGTCCGCGCAATGCCAAACTGGTGCAGAAATACAAACGCGCCCTCGGTGCGCAGGAGAAAGCCGCCATTGAAAAAGAAGGCGCCGAACTGCCGTATGCAGCCCTTTACGAGAAATACCCTTATCTGAACATCACGGAATGGAGTGTGGCCGACGTCAACGGCGACCTCGCACAATGCGGTCTGAGCGGCTCGCCCACCAAGGTGAAAACCATTCAGAATATTTCATTCCAGGCCAAAGAAAGCAAAACGCTCACGGGCAGCGACCGGGATGTAGAAGATTTGATTGTTGAACTGTTAGCTAACCACACGATAGGATAAGATTATGAATAATGTATTTGTATATTTAGAGATAGAAGGCACAACAGTTGCCGACGTCAGTCTCGAACTCTTGACCAAAGGTCGTAAATTAGCCAATCAGTTGGGCTGTCAACTGGAGGCAGTTGCTGCCGGCAACAATCTGGCAGGCATTGAAAAACAAGTATTGCCCTTCGGAGTAGACAAACTCCACGTATTCGACGCTCCGGGCCTGTTCCCATACACTTCCCTTCCCCACTCTTCCGTCCTCATCAACCTGTTCAAGGAAGAACAGCCGCAAATCTGCCTGATGGGCGCAACCGTTATCGGCCGCGACCTCGGCCCGCGCGTATCTTCCGCACTGACCAGCGGACTGACCGCCGACTGTACCTCACTCGAAATCGGCAACCATGAGGATAAGAAAGAGGGCAAGACCTACGAAAATCTGTTGTACCAAATCCGTCCCGCATTCGGCGGCAACATCGTGGCAACGATTGTGAACCCCGAACACCGTCCGCAAATGGCGACCGTGCGCGAGGGCGTGATGAAGAAAGAGATTCTGGATGCCGACTACAAGGGTGAAGTAATCCGCCACGACGTTGCCAAGTACGTTCCCGAAACGGACTATGTAGTGAAGGTCATCGACCGCCACGTGGAAAAGGCGAAACACAACTTGAAAGGTGCCCCCATCGTCATTGCCGGCGGTTACGGCATGGGCAGCCGCGAGAACTTCGACATGCTGTTCGACCTTGCCAAGGAGCTTCACGCCGAAGTAGGCGCCAGCCGCGCCGCCGTCGATGCGGGCTATGCCGACCACGACCGTCAGATAGGTCAGACGGGTGTAACCGTCCGTCCGAAACTCTATATCGCCTGCGGCATCTCAGGACAAATCCAGCACATTGCCGGAATGCAGGAGAGTGGCATCATCATCTCCGTGAACAATGACGAGAACGCTCCTATCAATGCCATTGCCGACTACGTTATCAACGGTACGGTAGAAGAGGTTATTCCGAAGATGATTAAGTATTACAAACAGAATAGTAAATAAGGAGTTAACTCCGCTAACTCCTAAAGGGAAAAACAATATGGCTAATTTTTATACAGATATTCCGGAACTCAAGTATCACTTGAACAATCCGATGATGCAGCGTATCTGCGAACTGAAAGAACGCGGCTACGAAGATAAAGACAAGTTCGATTATGCACCGCAGGATTATGCGGATGCAATCGACTCCTACGACAAGGTGCTCGAAATCACCGGTGAGATTACGGGTGAGATTATCGCGCCCAATGCCGAAGGTGTGGACGAAGAAGGCCCTCATTGCGCCAACGGCCGTGTGGAATATGCCAGCGGCACCAAACAGAACCTCGACGCCATGGTAAAGGCCGGACTGAACGGTATGACCATGCCGCGCCGTTTCGGCGGACTGAACTTCCCGATTACCCCGTACACCATGTGCGCGGAAATCGTAGCTGCCGCCGATGCCGGCTTTGGCAACATCTGGTCTTTGCAAGACTGTATCGAGACTCTTTACGAGTTCGGTAACGAAGACCAGCACAGCCGTTTCATACCCCGCATCTGCGCCGGTGAAACCATGTCCATGGACCTGACCGAACCCGATGCCGGTTCCGACCTGCAGAGCGTGATGCTGAAAGCCACTTACGATGAAACCAACAACTGCTGGCGCCTGAACGGCGTGAAGCGTTTCATCACGAACGGCGATGCCGACCTGCACCTCGTGCTGGCACGCTCGGAAGAGGGAACAAAGGACGGCCGCGGTCTGTCCATGTTCATCTACGACAAGCGTGACGGCGGTGTAAACGTGCGCCGCATCGAAAACAAACTGGGTATCCACGGTTCGCCCACTTGCGAACTGGTATACAAGAATGCGAAATGCGAACTTTGCGGCGACCGCAAGCTCGGTTTGATTAAATACGTAATGGCGTTGATGAACGGCGCCCGTCTGGGTATCGCCGCTCAGTCCGTAGGTCTGTCGCAGGCTGCCTATAACGAAGGGCTGGCTTATGCCAAAGACCGCAAACAGTTCGGCAAAGCCATCATCGAGTTCCCCGCCGTGTACGATATGCTGGCCATCATGAAAGCCAAACTGGATGCCGGCCGTGCCCTGCTGTACCAGACTTCACGCTACGTAGACATCTACAAGGCACTGGACGACATCGCCCGCGAACGCAAACTGACTCCGGAAGAACGTCAGGAACAGAAGAAATATGCCAAACTGGCCGATTCCTTCACACCGCTGGCAAAAGGTATGAACTCCGAATACGCCAACCAGAATGCTTACGACAGTATCCAGATTCACGGCGGTTCCGGCTTCATGCTGGAATATGCCTGTCAGCGCATTTATCGCGATGCACGTATCACCAGCATCTACGAAGGTACTACACAGTTGCAGACGGTAGCCGCCATCCGCTACGTCACCAACGGTTCTTATGCCGCCACCCTGCGCGACTATGAGCTGATTCCGTGCAGCGAGGAAATGCAACCGCTGTTGGACCGCGTAAAAGAAATGACGAATAAGTTCGAAGCCTGCACCAATGCCGTTAAGGAAAGCGGCAATCAGGAATTGCTGGACTTCGTGGCTCGCCGTCTTTACGAAATGGCTGCCGTGTGCGTAATGTCTCACTTGCTGATTCAGGATGCGACAACAGCTCCCGAAATGTTTGCCAAGTCGGCGCTGGTGTACGTAAACTATGCCGAGTCTGAAATAGAGAAGCATTTCAACTTCATCCGCAAGTTCAAGGCGGAAGAGTTGGAAAGCTATCGCAAGTAAAGACATATAGATAGAAAATGCAGCGGACACCGGAACTTTATCAGTTCCGGTGTCCGTTTGCTTTTTATACGCCCTAACTCTGTATCCAAAACAAGATTCGTCAACCATTAATCAGATGAAACCGGATATAGAAATCGCAAATATTAACTAAAAAAAAGTTACTTTTCACTCAATATACAATTATTATTTATATCTTTATTTCTTTCAAGGATTTTCTTTGAAAATGAATCTAAAACACAACCAAACGTATGCAGCAAAGACACGAAAACAGAAAGACTTACTTTCAGGAACTGGCAACGACCAGTGAACTTCATTTCCTTCCCTACATTCACCGATTCACTTCTGTCACTCCCCAAAGCCGGATTCTTGAAATCGGTTGTGGCGAAGGTGGCAATCTGGTACCCTTTGCCCGCATCGGCTGCCGGGTTACAGGCATTGATTTATCTGAAAACCGCATCCGGCAAGCCCGCCAGTTCTTCCAGGAAGAAAGACTGCCCGCCACTTTTATAGCCTCGGATATTTTTCAAATCATACAATTGGAAGAAGCATTTGACATCATACTGATTCACGATGTTATAGAGCATATCTCCGAAAAATACCGCCTTTTAGAACATATCAAACGCTTCCTCACTCCCGGTGGACTACTCTTTATCAGCTTCCCTCCCTGGCAAATGCCTTTTGGAGGGCATCAGCAAGATTTGCCTGAACAAATATGTTTCACGTCTGCCTTTTATTCATTTATTGCCAGCAGACATCTACAGCAGTTTATTACACCACTTTGGCGAAAGCCAGGCACGCATCGATGAACTTCTCTACATACGGAAATGCCGGACAAGTATCGAACTATTCGAGAAACTTCTCTGCACTTCCCACTATCGGATTTTTCACAAACAATTCTGGTTTATCAATCCGTATTACGAACAAAAATTTCACCTTAAACCGCGTAAATTGCCACGTCTCATCGGTTCGATACCGCATCTGCGCAATTTTTTCTGTACCTCATGCTTTTATCTGATACAATCATGAGGAACCGTATCCATGAACTGGACTATCTGAAATGCCTGTTTATCATACTCATGATCATCTTTCACCTGAGCCATATAGGAAGTAAGTATCCGTATGCCAAAAGTATCGTATATACTTTCCATATGCCCGCCTTCCTGTTGATTTCGGGTTATCTGATTAACGTGCATAAAAAGCCGGAAATTTTTCTGAAAGCGATGGCATGGATATTCATTCCATACACCATTATGGAAATCAGTTATGCCTGCATGTCTATGCTATTTCCCGTTTGGGACGGGATAAAAGAAATCAATGCCTCAGTTCTGCTCGGCAAAGTATTGCTTGATCCTATTGGGCCTTACTGGTATCTGCACACATTCATATTATGTGGCACCACCTATTATTTCGTGCATACTTATCTCAGTTCGACTCCATTTATCCGCCTACTGGTAACAAGCAGTCTTCTTTTACTCTTCTCTTACATCTTTCATTTGCTGACATTTGCCAATGTTTTCTATTTCATGGCAGGCACTGCTATCCATCTGGGAGCGTCAGATGTGTATAAGAGACAGTTCCTATCTTGTTTCCCCGCTTCTTTTCTTGCCATTATCCCTCTGGTTTTTCTGTGCAGCCAGCCGGAGAATCTGAACAGAGGCACTTTAGGAGGCATATTAATTACCGGATTGGTCATCAGCCTTTCGCTGTACATCTACAAACATCTTCCCCATACTGTGAAGCAAGCTTCACTGTTCATCGGAAAGAACACATTGCCTATTCTTCTTTTCTCCCCCGTCTTTACCGCACTGTCCAAACTCTTTCTGCCTTTTTTTTCGTTCGACCCGACAGGGATATGCTTTCTCTGTACCGCCACAGTCATCACTCTGTACGGTAGCATTTTCATCGCATTCTGTTTGGATAAAGCATGCCTTTCTCCTTTCTTCTTCGGAAAAAAGATACTCATATAGAAAATCGGCATTTCAATAGAACCTATATTACGGCGACACACGACCGGAATAACCCAAGAAGCGGAAATGTGATGCGGAAGCTCGGCATGACTTACTGCTATTCATATGAAGAACAATGGCAACCCAAGAACTTTCCTGTGATATTCAGGATGTACCAGTTAAACTTAGATGGTAATACTGATTCCGTATACAGGAAATACTGGGATACGTCCGAAAATCATTTTATCGAAGATTTGTAGCCGATATAAGCACGTTGCTTTCAAATAGACACATCATTCTTTTATTTACTGATAGGTCGATATAAATGGAACAGAAGCGGACAGAATAGAAAGAGAATGATTCAATTTTCTTCTTCGTCCGCTTTCTTTTCTTTATATTTGCATCTATAAAAGCTATCTGAACAAATAAAGTAAAATAGACGATTGCCCAATCATTGTTAGAGAATAATTTCTTTGATGTACAGAAACTTTTTGTCGTTATTTTGCGCTTTTCTGCAAACTGTTCCGAAGTATTTCCCCGACAACATTTTACACTGTCGGGGAGCAAAGGGTGGAAATGGTTCTATCTATTCGGGATTTCTCCCGTCCTCTGTAGCACGCCGTCCCGATAGAACTCGATACGCCCGGGCTTGAACCCCATTTCTCCGAGGGCTATATACTTGATATAGTCCCGGTACTTTTCGCCTGAAAAGTTCTTTCCGCAGAGATTGTTGAAAAACATCGGGATAGAAAACCCGTCCTCGCTCGACAGCACCACTTTGCCGTCCTGTCTGATTTCATCTGTCATACCCATTTTGTTTTTAAAAGGTCGTTAAATATTGAAAACCGTTTTTTCTTTCCCTGCTTTCGCCTTGCAGTACAGGTCTGTTTTTCGGTTTTTTTAAGGCAGGGAGAGGATAAAGCATCGGCATAATGAGCCAAACCCGGATAGAAGAAGGTGTGTCGTAATGCACGATGCACCTTCTTTCTTATTCATCACTATACAAATCTGTTCATTTTCTTTAAGCTGCGATCTTTTGAAGATTTCTTTGATTTATGTGTTCCCAGCATCTAAAAACAGCAGTTGTAAGCTCATAAAACAGTCTAATCAGCCAGTTCATACCTTCTTTTGTCAGTTTTGCACACATCTTTTTTATATTGAAGGCAATGGCTAGGAAGGCAAAGTCCATGAAGACCTTGTCCTTTCCAAAATGTCGGAAACGTTTGTAGTTCATATTGTTTTTAATTTGTCCGAACACGGCTTCCGGTTCTATGCATCTCTGCCCTCTGTGTTTCAGTCCTTTCTCTGAGCAGAGCAGTTCTTTGGCTCTCCGCTTGTATTGTCTAAGCCTATGATTCAGTTCTATCGTCCTGTTTCCTTTTGCTTTAAAACAGCGGCATCGCAGGGGACAGCCTTCACACCTGACAGCTCTGTACCGTGCATTTTCGCTGACATATCCGGATGCGGTTTTCACATTCCTGGTGCCTATCCTCCGCATCCTTTGCCCCATAGGACAGATGCAGAAGTCATGTTCTTCATTGTAGTAGAAGTTTTCGGCCTTGAACGGGTCCGGTTTGAATCTCGGCCGCTGCTCCATGTGGAAATAGTTGTACTTTACGTAGGCTTCCATGCCGTTTTCGGACATGAAGCGGTAATTCTCTTCGGAGCCATAGCCGGAATCAGCAACCACCGTATGGGCCATCCGGTCATACCTGTTTGAAAAAGATTGCAGGAAAGGAATCAGGGTCAGTGTATCCGTAGGGTTCGGGAAGAGTGCAAAATCGGTGATGAACTGATTTTCGGTGCCGATTTGAAGGTTGTAACCGGGCTTCGTCTGTCCGTTGCGCATGGCATCCTCCTTCATTCTCATGAAAGTAGCGTCATTGTCCGTTTTGGAATAGGAATTCCTGTCCTGCAGCGTGTCCAGACGGTTGTCGTATTCCTGTAGCTTGTCCCTGTGCTCTTCCAACTCCTTCAGCTGTTTGCGTTTCTTTTTCAACGCAGTCTTTTCCTCTTTCGTGGAGGGTTCAGGAACCTGTTCGAGTGCTTGACGCAATTCTCCTGCCATTTCAGTCAGCATGGCCGGAGTGAACTCAATCTCCTCATTGCTTTCCGATGAGTTCTCCTGGGCGATGACATTGTCTATCTGCCCTAGCAGGATATGTATCTTCTTCATCAGGCGTTCACGGTTCCGCTCAACCGTTTTCCGCCAGACGAAAGTATACTTATTGGCTTTGGACTCAATCTTTGTCCCGTCAATGTATTCCACATTCAGGCTGATGAAGCCTTTGGAAGAGAGAAGAACTACGGTTTGCGTAAACACCTCGTTGATTTCCTTCTTCACCCGGTTGCGGAAACGGTTGATGGTAATGAAATCCGGTTTCTCATATCCGGCCAGCCAGATATAATGGATGTCACGGTGAAGGAGCTTTTCAATTTTCCGGCAGGAGTAGATGTTGTTCATATAGGCATACAGAATGACCTTGAGCATCATCCTGGGGTGGTAAGGGCTGCGCCCGCATTCCTTATACAGCTTTCTGAAACTTTCAAG
>ENA-OUQM01001490-OUQM01001490.1-human-gut-metagenome-genome-assembly--contig:-NODE-1490-length-12430-cov-15.993293_pt1 | contig 12430 bp, 11 predicted proteins | sample MGYA00237949_ERZ548830 | MGnify/ENA primary metagenome ERZ548830 (study PRJEB26490, sample SAMN05194706) | human gut metagenome | biome: terrestrial biome; feature: human-associated habitat...
TGAATCATGATTTCAGAGTTTGGCAGAGCCATTCTCTTTCCTTTGGTACCGCCGGCAAGAAGGAATGCTCCCATGCTGGCAGCCATACCGATACAGATCGTGGATACATCACATTTGATGTACTGCATCGTATCGTAGATAGCAAGTCCTGCGCTTACAGAACCTCCCGGACTGTTGATATACATGTGGATATCTTTTCCCGGATCTTCAGACTCCAGGAAAAGAAGCTGTGCAACGATCAGGTTTGCCGATACGTCAGTGACTTCCTCTCCCAGAAAAATAATACGGTCGTTCAGCAGTCTTGAATAAATATCGTAACTTCTCTCTCCCCTGCTTGTCTGCTCGATGACATAAGGTACAAAACTCATTCAATTGCCTCTCTTTCCGAGGTTTTACGCCTCTTTTGCGCTGTCGGCCATGAGAGTTACTGCTTCCTGAACAGCGAGATCTTTCTTCATCTGCTCTTTCTCATATTCGCCAACGAGCTCTTTGAATTTATCCAGCTCCATTTTGTACATCTCAGCCATTTTAGCCAGCTCTTCGTCCAGCTTCTCATCGCTGATCTGGATGTTTTCTACTTCTGCAACTTTTTCAAGTACCAGTCTGCTCTGGATTCTCTTAACAGCCTGCGGTTTCATCTGCTCTTTTAAGGAATCAACGGTAGCACCTGTGAACTGCATATACTGTTCCATGGACAGACCCTGGGACTGGATTCTTCTTGCGAAATCGTCAACCATGTTCTCTACCTGGGTATCGATCATAGCATCCGGGATCTCCATTGTTGCATTTTCTACAGCTTTATCTACGACAGCGTTCTCTTTCTCTGTCTTAGCCTGATCCTCTTTTTTCTTGGTCAGATTGTCTTTGATTTCTTTTTTATACTCTTCCAGAGTATCGAACTCGGAAACGTCTTTTGCGAAGTCATCGTCGAGTGCCGGAAGTTCTTTTGCTTCGATTTTATGGATGGTGCATTTAAATACAGCTGCTTTTCCTGCAATCTCTTCTGCCTGATAATCCTCCGGGAAAGTAACGTTTACTTCTTTCTCCTCTTCGAGAGCCGCACCAACAAGCTGCTCTTCGAATCCCGGGATAAAGGAGTGGGAACCAAGGGTCAGCGGATAATCTTTTCCTGCGCCGCCATCGAACGGAACACCGTCTACAGAACCTTCGAAGTCGAGTGTAACGGTATCTCCGTCAGCTGCCGGACGATCCTCTACGTTGATGGTTCTTGCATTTTTTTCCTGCTCTTTTTTCAGCTCAGCTTCTACTTCTTCGTCTGTAACGGTTGTGTCAGCTTTTGCTACTTCCAGACCTTTGTACTCGCCAAGGGTAACTTCCGGTTTTACTGCTACAGTTGCGGTAAAGATGAAAGCTTTGCCTTTTTCGATCTGCTCTACGTTGATCTCCGGACGGGATACGATGTCCAGTTTGCTCTCTTCTGCTGCTTTGGAATACTCTTCCGGAACAAGGCTGTTTACAGCATCCTCATAGAACACTGCCGGACCATACATTTTTTCTACCATAGCTCTCGGAACTTTTCCTTTACGGAAGCCCGGAACGCTGATGTTCTTTTTCTGTTTCTGGTAAGCTTTCTCCAGTGCTTTTTCTAATTCTTCAGCCGGAACCTCAATCGTAAGTTTGGCCATATTCTTCTCTAAATTTTCGACCTGTACACTCATTTTATCAATTTCCTCCTTGATTTATCTGAAAAGCGACAGAATACCTGTACACCTCTCCATTCTACAGTCATTTATCGAGTATAGCATATTCTTTTGAAAAACGCCAGTAATTTTTTTATCTTTTTACAGTTCACTCGTGTGTTTTTGCGGACAGATTTCATGCTTGCATGAAAATCTGCCCGTGGAAACACACGAAGGGAGCGCCGGGTAATGAGCAAAAAGAGCTGCGCAGCAGCAAAGAGCGCTGAAAGCGCGGTTTTGCGAATGGCGCGGGTGAACTGTAAATAGCGGTTTTCGGGCACTTTTTAACACTGAAATACGATTTTTTCCGCCATTTCTTTTGCTTTTTCTTCTCCCTGCAGAACACGGATCAGCTCCAGTGCAAAATCAACAGCTGCTCCCATGCCACGGCCTGTTGTCACATTCCGGTCTGTCACGGCCGGTACATCGAGGACTTTTGCGCCTGCCAGTTTTTCTTCAAATCCCGGGAAGCAGACAGCGTTTTTGTCTCTTAAGATCCCCATCACACCGAGAATGCTCGGGGCTGCACAGATCGCTGCCAGTTTTTTTCCTGCATCGTCATAGGAACGGATCAGCGCCGCAAGTGTCTCATTTCCGGCCAGATTCAGCGTACCCGGCATTCCGCCCGGAAGCACCAGCATATCTCCGTCTTCAAATTCTCCTTCTTCGATCGTTTCATCGGCAAGAATGGTGATTTTGTGGGAGCCTGTTACTTCTTTTCTTCCCATAACAGAAACGGTGCATACCTCTTCTCCGGCTCTGCGTAGCAGATCCACCGGGGTCAGTGCCTCAATTTCTTCACATCCGTCTGCCAGAAATACATAAATCTTTGCCATTGTTTCGTCCTCCTGTTTTATCTGTTTCCTGTGTTTGGTCACGTAATGTTTTTTCTATAACAAACCGCCGATATTATATCATATTTTCCCGCGGAATGCTTGTATTTCATAAAAATTTCAGGACTTTTTTTGCAAAAAAACGGTTTTTACTTAACATTACAGAAAAAGCATGGTAAACTCTAAAAAGCATGTATTTTTCTACTACAGCAGCAAGGAGATTTTTATGGAAATCGAACGCAAATATCTTCTGGATAAGCTTCCGGAAAACCTCACCGCCTATCCACACAAAAAAATCGAACAGGGTTATCTTTCCACAGAACCGGTGGTTCGCATCCGCCGCTCAGACAACGAATACTACCTGACCTACAAATCAAAAGGTCTGATGGTACGCGAGGAATACAATCTTCCGCTGACAGAGGAATCTTATCTCCATCTGAAAGAAAAAGCGGACGGTGTTATCATCTCAAAAACACGCTATCTGCTCCCCCTTGCCGGAACCGATCTTACGATCGAACTCGATGTCTTTGATGCGCCATATGAAGGACTGTTCCTCGCAGAGGTAGAGTTTCCGGATGAGGCATCTGCAAACACGTTTGTGCCTCCGGCCTGGTTTGGAAAGGATGTAACATATTCTTCCGATTATCACAACAGCACCCTGAGCAAAGGCAGAAAATAGGAATCTGCCCGCATCACCGAAAAAATCCCGGCGCTTTTTCACGGCTGCCGGGATTTTCCTGTTTATTTTTATTGCTTTTTCAGACGCGCTCTAGTCAACTCCCTTAGACTTTCGGATACACGCTCTTGTTGCTTCAATCACAGCACTTCTCATGTTCTCCCGTTCCAGAACGGCAACCGCCTCAATGGTGGTTCCGCCCGGTGAGCAGACCATATCTTTTAGTTCCCCCGGGTGCTTTCCTGTCTCGAGAAGCATTTTGGCGCTTCCAAGGACAGACTGTGCAGCAAATTCATATGCCTGTTTTCTCGGCATTCCTTCGGCCACGGCCGCATCTGCAAGAGCCTCAAGGAAGAGAAATACATACGCCGGCGAGCTTCCGCTGACACCTGTTACGGTATCCATCAGATACTCCGGGACAACTTCTGCGCGGCCAAAACTTTTCAGAAGGGTTAAAACGAGCTGCAGCTCTTCCTCTGTTACAAGATCATTGGCACACACACCTGTCATTCCTTCTCCGACGAGTGCCGGTGTGTTTGGCATGGTGCGAATTAACTTGGTTGGTTTTCCGATTTCTGTCTCCAGCCACTGTAAAGACTTGCCGGGAAGAATCGATACGATAAGCTTCTCGGGTGAGATGAAGTTTTTAACGAGATTTATTATATTTTTTATTTGGGTTGGCTTTACTGCCAGAAACACCAGATCGGATCCGGCTACGACCGCTTCGTTCTCCGTAGTTGCACGGACTCCAAACTGGTTGGTCAGGCGTTCCACACTTTTCTCCGTGCGGACCGATACCAGAATGTCATCTGCAGAAACAACTCCCTTTCGGATCATTCCACCAATCATGGCACTCGCCATGTTGCCTCCACCGATAAAACCTACTTTCATGTCTGTTCGCCTCCGTATGCCTTTGTTGTAAAAAATATATGCGACACGTACAGTATGCAACAAAATTTACTTTTCCGCAATACTTTTTCTCTATGTTTCTTCTTTCCTTTTGTGTTTTTCTTTATTTTTTTCATTCAGCATATCGCTGATTGACGGCAACTGCCTTTTCGGCGTATTTTGTCGTCACAAGCTCTTCATACGGAGTCCTTTTTTCCAGCTCTCCCGCCTGCTCCAGAATCTCCTGCAGAAGTTCAAAGCTCTCCTCCTCGAAAATTAAGTTTTCTTTCCACGTATCCTGCTCGTAATAGCGACGCACGATCGCAGTGATTGTTTCGAGTTCCGTTTCTGTAAACTGCGGCGCAATCACTTTTGCAATTTCCTCCGGTGTATGGGTCTGTACGAAATCCATGCCTTTCTGCAGTGCCCTTGTGAATTTTTCCACGGTTTCGCCGTGCGTTTTCAGATAGCTCTGTCTGACACTGTAGGACGTATACGGCACATACCCGGATTCGGTTCCGACCGATGCCACTACATAACCATCCCCTTTTTGTTCCAGCAGCATCGCTGACGGCTCAAATTCAATCGTATAATCGCCCTGTCCGCCGGAAAACGCTGCTGCTGTGGAGCCAAAGTCGATACTCTGATTGATCCTTACATCTTTTTTATCAATGCCCTTCTGTGCCAGTACATATTCAAAAACCATTTCCGGCATGCCGCCCTTTCGTCCCCCGAGCACCTCTTTTCCTTTCAGGTTCTCCCAGCGGAACGAATCCTCTTTTTCTCTTCCTACAACAAAGTTGCCTGCCCGCTGCGTCAGCTGTGCAACGTTCACCACCGGGTCTGTGCTTCCTTCAAGGTAGGCATAAACGGTTGCCTCCGCACCCATAAATCCGATATCCGCCTCACCGGAAATCATCGCCGTCAGCACTTTATCTGCACCAAATCCTGTCACCAGTGTCAGATCAATGCCCTCATCCGCAAAATATCCCTCCTCAATTGCCACGTACTGCGGGGCGTAAAAAATGGAGTGGGCAACCTCGTTTAATGTCACCTGCTCTACTTTTTTTTTCGTCTCATCTTTTGCTCCGCACCCCGCCAGCATCACTGTCACCATTGCCAGCACAAGCATACCTGTCAGCCATTTTCTTTTCATCCATAGATTCTCCTGTTTTTTCATTCTAACCTTAGAATATGATCTCCCGGTAAAAATGCGTGCAAAAAATGAAGGAGAAACATTTGAATTTCGTTTCTCCTTCGTTTTTTATTCCAGAAATTTTCTATTTTGAAAAAAAATTGAGGATCTCCGCGAAATTTGTTATAGTAAGGTTAATTCAAAACAGGATGGGAGGATCTCACAATGGAAAAAATCAAATGGGCTGTACTCGGATGCGGTGTGATTGCAAATGAGATGGCGGTCGCACTCCAGAAAAACGGAAAGAATATTTACGCAGTCGGCAACCGGACACACGAAAAAGCGGTTGCTTTCGCAAAAAAATATGGGATCAGAAAGGTTTATGATGATTTTCACGAGATGTTTACCGATCCGGAAGTCGATGTCATCTATATCACAACACCGCACAACACGCACCTCGATTTTATGAAAGAGGCAATTGTTAACGGAAAGCATATTCTTGTCGAGAAATCGATCACCCTGAACAGCGATGAGCTGGACGAGGCAATGGCGCTTGCCGCGGAACAAGGCGTCGTCATCGGGGAAGCCATGACGATTTATCATATGCCGATCTACAAAAAGCTGAAAGAGATCCTTGACTCCGGACGTCTCGGCAGAGTCAATCTGATCACGATGAATTTCGGCAGTTTCAAAGAATACAATATGGAAAACCGCTTCTTCAACCGGAATCTCGCCGGCGGCGCCATGCTCGATATCGGTGTATATGCACTCTCCTTCATCCGCTGGTTTTTTGACTCCAAACCGGATCAGCTCCTCTCACAGGTCAAACCGACTCCGACCGGTGTGGACGAGCAGGCAGGACTTCTTCTCACAAATCCAGACGGACAGATGGCAAGTGTCATGCTCTCCCTTCACTCCAAACAGCCCAAACGCGGCATGGTTTCCTGTGAGAACGGATTCATTGAGATTATGGAGTATCCAAGAGCCTGGGAAGCAAAAATTACAGATGCTGTAACGGGCGAATCGGAAATCATCAAAGTTGGAGAGCATGCCGATGCGCTCGCCTACGAGCTTGCCGACATGGAGCGCGCCATTTGCGGAGATCCTTCTGCCATGCACCTCGACTACACAAAGGATGTCATGGATCTGATGACCTCTTTCCGCAGAACCTGGGGCTATACGTATCCGGAAGAGGAAAAATAACGTGAACAAACCGTAACACAGAAAGCATATCAATTTCGGAGTTTTCAGATTTTCGCTTGCAGTATTTTCAAAATGCGTATATAATAAACAACTGAAAGCAAAGGGGAGCTCGCGCAGGAAGCGGGCTGAGAGTAGGATGCATTTCCTAGACCCTGAACCTGATTTGGGTAATGCCAACGTAGGGAGATACGATATGCACACCTTCTGCAGATATACCTCCGTATATCTGCTTTTTCTTTACCGGAAACTTGTCCGGGCATATCAAACTCAGACCGGCTGACTGATTTTGCCGATCTCTATCCACACATCATCACAGGTTTCTTCCAGCACATGGATCTGCTTTTCGCAAAAATCTCATTTTCAGGAGGAACACACATTATGTTAGGCAATTGTCTTGACAATGTCAGAAAAACAACCCCACTCGTACACAACATCACCAACTACGTTACCGTAAACGATGTCGCTAATATTCTTCTGGCGTGCGGTGCAAGTCCGATCATGTCCGATGAACCGGAGGATGTCGAGGATATCACAACCATCTGCGGCGGACTGAACATCAACATCGGAACGCTGCACAAAACAAGCATCGATGGCATGTACCGTGCCGGTGCAAAATCAGCAGAGCTCGGCCACAAAATCCTGCTCGATCCGGTCGGTGCCGGTGCAAGTCGGCTCCGTACTGAAACAGCAGTCGGCCTGATGGCAAAAATCCCATTTACTGTGATCCGTGGAAATATTTCCGAAATCAAAACCCTGGCACTCGGAAGCGGAACAACAAAGGGTGTTGATGCGGATGTCGCCGACAAGGTCACGGAAGAAAACCTCGATCATGCTGTTGCTTTCGCAAAAGATTTTGCCAAAGATCACAATTGTGTCGTTGCCATCACAGGAGCCATTGACCTCGTAGCAGATGCAGACACCTGCTATGTGATCCGCAACGGCCGCGCCGAGATGGGAAGCATTACCGGAACAGGCTGCCAGCTTTCCGGTATGATGACCGCATATCTCGTTGCCAACCCGGACGAACCGTTAAAGGCTGCCGCCGCTGCTGTCTGTGCTATGGGGCTTGCAGGTGAAATCGGCTGGAGCCATATGAAACCGGAAGATGGTAACTCCACCTACAGAAACCGCATCATCGATGCCATCTGCCACATGGACGGCGAGACGCTGGAGAAAGGTGCAAAGTATGAAGTGCGATAAGAAAGACCTGCTTTTATATGCCGTGACAGACCGCAGCTGGTTAGAGGGCGAAACTTTGTACTGTCAGGTGGAAAAAGCATTACAGGGCGGAGCAACGTTTATCCAGCTCCGCGAAAAAGATCTTGATTCGGAACATTTTATGGAAGAGGCACTCGAGTTGAAAAAGCTCTGCGCCGAATATCACGTTCCGTTCGTCATCAACGATAATGTAGAAATCGCCGCAAAAATGGACGCAGACGGCGTTCACGTCGGCCAGAGCGATATGGAGGCCGGTGATGTCCGTGCCAAACTCGGCCCGGATAAAATTATCGGCGTTTCCGCACAGACCGTCCAGCAGGCCATTCTCGCCGAACAGCGAGGAGCCGATTACCTCGGTGTCGGCGCTGTGTTCCACACCGGCTCAAAAGCAGATGCAGAGGATGTCAGCTGCGAAACCCTGACTGCCATCTGCAATGCCGTAAAGATTCCTGTTATCGCCATCGGCGGCATCACGCGAGACAACGTAATGGAGCTTTCCGGCAGCGGCATCTGCGGCATCGCCGTCATCAGTGCGATTTTTGCACAGAAAGATATTGTTTCGGCAACAAAGGATCTGAAAGAGCAGACCTTGCGTATGCTGGAAAACAAGTAATTTTCAATTTGCAGACACGATTCAGGCGGCAGACTGGGGGCACCACTTTCTTTGTCGCCTGTCCAAAAACAAAAGTAATGCAAAAGGAGTTTTAGCATGGACGCGAAAAACACAAAAACAGCATTAACAATCGCGGGAAGTGATTCCAGCGGAGGCGCCGGCATTCAGGCAGACATCAAAACCATGATCACAAACGGAGTTTACGCCATGTCGGCAATTACCGCACTTACCGCCCAGAACACCACCGGGGTTTCCGGTATTTTTGATGTAACACCGGAGTTTCTGGCCGCGCAGCTTGACGCCGTCTTTACAGACATTTTCCCGGACGCCGTCAAAATCGGTATGGTATCCTCCCCGGCACTGATCGAAGTTATCTCCGAACGGCTTCGCTTCTACCAGGCAAAACACATCGTTGTGGATCCGGTTCTCGTCGCCACGAGCGGCTCCGCACTCGCCTCGGGCGGCGTGCCTGACCTGATGAAACAGCTTCTCTTTCCCCTCTCAGAGGTCATCACTCCAAATATTCCGGAAGGAGAGGTACTCTCCAGTATCAAGATTCATTCCGAATCCGATATGGAACGTGCCGCAAAAGAAATCGGGGATTCCTGCGGCTGTGCTGTCCTGTTAAAGGGCGGCCACAGCATCAGCGACGCCAACGATCTTTTATATTACAACGGGAATTTTACCTGGTTCACCGGAAAACGCATCGCTAACCCGAACACACACGGCACCGGCTGTACGCTGTCGAGTGCCATCGCATCTGGGCTTGCAAAGGGGCTTTCTCTTACAGATGCCATTTCCGCCGCAAAAGAATATATTTCAGGCGCGCTTGCAAGCATGATGGATCTCGGCCACGGCTCGGGACCGTTAAATCACGCTTACCGGATTACTGATCGATAACTACTATTTTTGTAAAAACGGTTTATAAAAATGGTACAGGTAACTATTCAGATGTACAGAACAATTACGAATTTTGATAAAGGAGAACATGAACTATGGAACGAAATTACGCAACACAGATGGACGCCGCACGCCGCGGTATTGTAACACCGGAGCTGAAAAAAGTCGCAGAAAAAGAATATATGGCTGTGGAAGACCTGATGCCGCTCGTTGCCAGCGGAAAGGTGGCCATTCCGGCCAATAAACTGCACACCTGCATTAATCCGGAAGGCATTGGCTCTATGCTGCGCACAAAAATTAATGTAAACCTCGGTGTTTCGAAAGACTGCAAAGATTACGATATTGAAATGCAGAAAGTCCTCTCTGCCGTCAACATGGGCGCAGAAGCCATCATGGATCTTTCCAGCCACGGCAATACACAGCCTTTCCGGCGCAAACTGACTTCGGAATGTCCGGCCATGATCGGTACCGTACCTGTTTACGACAGTGTCATCCACTACCAGAGAGACCTTGATACGCTGACTGCCAAAGACTTTATCGATGTGATCCGCCTCCATGCAGAGGACGGTGTCGATTTTGTCACCCTGCACTGCGGTATCACCCGCAAAACCATTGATCAGATCCGCAAACACAAACGGAAAATGAATATCGTTTCCCGCGGCGGTTCTCTCGTCTTTGCCTGGATGTGCATGACCGGTGAGGAAAACCCGTTCTACGAGTATTACGATGAGATTCTGGACATCTGCCGCGAGTACGATGTAACGATTTCCCTTGGTGATGCCTGTCGTCCGGGCTGTCTGGCTGATGCAACGGATGTCTGCCAGATCGAGGAGCTGGTCCGTCTCGGCGAGCTTACCAAACGCGCCTGGGAAAAAGATGTCCAGGTTATGGTCGAAGGACCGGGCCACGTTCCGATGGATCAGATTGCCGCCAACATGAAGGTACAGCAGACCATCTGCATGGGTGCTCCGTTCTATGTACTCGGACCTCTCGTTACCGATATTGCACCGGGCTATGACCATATCACAGCTGCCATCGGAGGCGCAATCGCCGCTATGAACGGTGCTGCCTTCCTCTGCTATGTAACTCCGGCAGAACATCTGGCTCTTCCGAACCTGGATGACGTAAAGCAGGGCATCATTGCAAGCAGAATTGCCGCACATGCCGCCGACATTGCCAAAGGCGTGCCGCATGCGCGTGACATTGATGATAAAATGGGTGACGCACGCCGTATCCTTGACTGGGATGCGCAGTGGGACTGCGCACTTGACCCTGAGACCGCAAAAGCAATCCGTGCCGACCGTTCTCCGGAGCAGGAGGACACCTGCTCTATGTGCGGTAAATTCTGTGCGGTACGAAGCATGAACAAGGCCTTAAACGGGGAACACATTGACATTCTTTAATTTTATGTAACTGTTCAGAGCCAAGCAAAATTTCAAAAAACAGGTATAAAATGCTTGCATTTTATACCTGTTTTTTGAAATTTTATTTGGCGGATACGCTACACCGACGAAATGCGTAGCATTTTGGAGGCTGGCTCTGAACAGTTACAATTTTATGATGATATCAGTCTCAAAAGGTCAAAAACATGAGTAAGTAGCCTATTTCGCCCATCCCTCGGCATAGCGGACGGCTTTATGCCATCCGTTCATCTTCTCATCACGCTCCTCCTTTGAGAGCTTCGGTTCAAACGTGCGATCGATCGTTCCGTTCTGTTTTACCGTCTCCTGATCCGGCCAATAGCCGACAGCAAGACCGGCAAGATAGGCAGCTCCCATTGCGGTTGTTTCAATACAGCACGGCCGTTCCACCGGTGCCTGGCTGATATCTGCCTGGCACTGCATCAGGAAGTTATTGGCACTCGCTCCGCCATCTACACGCAGCGCGGAAAGCTTCATGCCGGAATCTGCCTCCATGGCTTTTAAAACATCGTCCACCTGGTACGTAATCGATTCGAGCGTTGCACGAATCACATGATACTTATTGACACCACGTGTCAGACCGAGAATGGTTCCTCTCGCATACTGGTCCCAGTAAGGTGCGCCAAGTCCGGTAAATGCCGGTACCACATAGCAGCCGTTCGTGTCTTTCACCTTCTGTGCCATATATTCCGAATCCGCGGAGGACTCAATCAGCTTCATCTCATCACGCAACCACTGGATCGCGGCTCCTCCGACAAAAATCGATCCTTCCAGTGCATACGTAATCCTCTCCCCGATGCCCCAGGCAATCGTGGTGACAAGACCGTGCGTCGAGGAAACCGGTTTGTCACCGGTATTCATCAGCAGGAAGCAGCCGGTTCCATATGTGTTTTTCGCCTCGCCCTGTGAAAAGCAGGTCTGTCCAAAGAGCGCTGCCTGCTGATCTCCTGCTGCTCCCGCAATCGGAATCGGCCCGCCAAAATACGTCGATGCCGTCTCCCCGTAGATACAGCTGGACGGACGCACTTCGGGAAGCATGCAAAGCGGAATATCTAACTCTTTTAAGATGTCCTCATCCCATTTCAGGGTATGAATATTGAACAGCATCGTGCGGGATGCATTCGTGTAGTCGGTAACGTGTACCTTTCCCTTCGTCATTTTCCAGATCAGCCACGTCTCCACCGTTCCAAAATAAAGCTCACCTTTTTCTGCCCGTTCACGCACACCCGGAACTTCGTCGAGAATCCATTTCAGCTTTGTTGCAGAAAAATAGGCATCAATCACAAGACCGGTTTTTTCGCGGAACCGCTCCACCAGTCCGCGCTCCATCAGCGACTCACAGTACTCCGACGTTCTGCGGCACTGCCATACAATCGCATGATAGACCGGCTCTCCCGTTTTCTTGTCCCAGACAATCGTTGTCTCTCTCTGGTTTGTAATGCCGATTGCCGCAATGTCCTCGTAGGATGCGCCCGCCTTCTGCATGGCCTCTACCGCTACGCCGAGCATTGTGGACCAGATTTCATTTGCATCGTGCTCCACCCAGCCCGGTTTCGGAAAACGCTGGGTAAATTCCTTTTGTGCCAGACTGACAATCTGCCCTTTTCGGTCAAACAGAATGCAGCGGTTGCTCGTTGTTCCGGCATCAAGTGCCATGATGTATTTTCCCACCTTGAAATCCTCCTGTTTTTGCGCAGACCTTCTGCCTTTCCGGCTTCTGTCTGCTTTTTTATGTCGAAGAAGAGAGCCTGACAGAATAGACTGTCACGCTCTCCTCTTTTTTGTCTTTATCGTATCACAGAATTCTTTTTCTGTAAATCAAATCGTGTTTTTCTGCAGCAAT
>ENA-OUQM01001491-OUQM01001491.1-human-gut-metagenome-genome-assembly--contig:-NODE-1491-length-12426-cov-4.027726_pt1 | contig 12426 bp, 25 predicted proteins | sample MGYA00237949_ERZ548830 | MGnify/ENA primary metagenome ERZ548830 (study PRJEB26490, sample SAMN05194706) | human gut metagenome | biome: terrestrial biome; feature: human-associated habitat; material...
GAGATACAGAGAGCTTTTCAGCAAATTTTGTTTTTGTAATACCTAATTGTTTAATTAAATTTTCTATTCTTTCGCCAAATGCGTCCATTAAATCACCTCCTTTAAAGTCATATTATCATGGGTTGTTATAAAAATCAATAAAAAATATAAATGAGTTATAAAAATGTTGACAAGATAAACTAGTTATGTTATGTTATAAATAAGTTATGGATGGCGGAAAGAGAGGTGAAAATATGAACCAACAGGAAAAGCAGATTATCAAAAACATTGTAGCAGTATTTCCGATGTTAGATGAAAGCAATAAAAAATATTTGCTTGGTTTAAGTGAGGGAATGGTTTTGGTTCGGAAACAGGAAAATGCAAGCTAAAAAGGCAAAGCCGCCAAGCGGCGGCTTTACAGGGTGAAGGGAGGTGGTGCGGATGGAGAAAAAGCAGACCACCATCCGCCTGACGATACGCGCGCCGGGCGAGATGGCGGACTGGGTCAAAGAGGAAGCGCGCCGAGAAGGGAAGAGCATGAACCAATACATACTCAAGATTCTAAATCTTTGGCGGAAATCTCGCCATTGAGGGATTCATATTCCTTGATGCGCTGCTTTATCATACATTCGATTTCCTTATTTGCGGAGCGACCGTTTTCCGCAGCAATGAAGCGAATTTTATCCAGCAGGAGCTGGGGGATGCGGAGCGTATAGCGAGGGAGATTAGAAGCCATGGGGAAAACCTCCTTTCTGGTTGGAATGATTATAGCGTCATTATAACGCAAAAAAAGCGTCAAAAAACATATTGACGCAAAAGTGACGCAATGATATAATGCAGGAAAAGAGAGGTGACGCAAAGGTGACGAACAAAAAAAGAATCGGGATTGCCGTGCCGATGGAGCTATACGAGGAGCTGAAGGATGCGGCAGGATACAGCGGGCAGACCTTGAACGGATTGCTGCTACAGATTTTATGGAAATGGAGAGAGAAGAAGGGGAGGGAGGTGTGAGGATGAGAAGAGATTATTTTTTAGAAAAATTAGCCGATGCGATGGTACACATCGGCGAGATATTACTTGCGCTGACGCTGGCGAAGGTCCTTCTTTGCTGAAGGTGAAAGGGAGGTGGTGCGGATGGCGGCGGCCGGAGATTTTGCATTATGGTTAACAGCATCAATACTGGGCGTGTTGCTTGGCGACTACATTTGGTCGCTCTGGGAAAGGAGAAAAAGGAAATGACACAAAGGCAACAGGAAATCCTTCTACTTGCAGGAATGTATGCAGAAGGGCTGCGCTGGCTGGCGAGAGACGAATACTTTGGCAAATACGCAAACGCTTTGTGCGGCTACAGAGAAAAGCCGCACAAGGAGGGCGATGCACATAACGGGGAAAGGGTAATCTACTGGGCAGAGCCGCGGAGCTTGGACAGCTTCGTAACTAATTTTGACGGATTGGCAGATCATCTTTTTTCCGAAATCAAAGGGACAGATGCAGAGCCGACGAGCATCGGCGAATTATTAGCTGAGAAAATTCTGGAGGAGCTGGGCGGCATTGATGCCGGAGGAAAGCAGATTCAAAATTTTTTCCAGCGGCAGGGTTTTCTTTAATTTACCCCAAAGGGCAGGAGCAAGAGCCTGTGGGACGGGGTGGGCAACGGATATAGAGAAGCAGGGCGAGGAAAAAAACGACTATTTCCCCCTTAATACATACATTTTCAATAATTTCGCCCTGTTTCTTTATATATACAGAAAAACGGACAAAGAGCGGCGCATAGATTGAAGAAGGAGGTGGAGCGAATGGCACTGGCGATGGAATACACCAGCGGAAATGCAAAAATCAAAATTATGGATGACTTCTGCAGTGCGCCGGATCAGAAGGAGAGAGACGCAAGGATACTGAAACGAGTGGACGCGATTGTTCTGGCTGCCATTCGGGCGAATCCGGAAAAATACTATGCGCTGCTGAAGCAGAAGGAAGAAGCCCGGGAGGAGCTGACAGCAACAAGGAGAAAGAGTTGATTTCAATGACAGGAAAGGAAATGACGGCTTATGCGGCAGGGACAAGATGCCGCCGGAAACCGATTATACCCCAGATAACGAAGGCGGCCGCGGAGGAATTGGGACTTACTCCGGGGTGCGAGGTTATCTTTCACTACACAGTGACCGGGACGGGAGAAGAAAAATTGCGGAAAATACGGAAAAGGCGGAAGGGAACCGTAACAGACCTTTACGCACACATTTTCCGCATTACATGGGCAGGGTCGCAGTGGAAGGAATGCTTTGCCTACAGCATGCTGCAAAGGAGAGAAGGAAGCTGGATAGAGGTTAAGAGGGTGAGATAAGATGTACAGCGATCAGGCATTTTTACTTTTAAGCGCCGCAGCGGTTTTGCTTGAGATGGCGGCGGTATGCTGGGTATGGGAGAGGAAGATGAAGCAGGCGGAGCAGCGAGAGCGGGAGGCGGAGCAGCGCCGGAGGGCGCGTTTGCATGACGACTACTGCACGCAGGAGGCGGCGCGGCTATACAGGCTGCGGCGGAGATAAGAAAAAGGAGGAAAGAGCATGGAAAAATTTTTATTAGAGGACTTTGCAGGAGGGGCAGTTGCGGAGAGAATCGGCAGTGCCATTCAGAGGGTCTACGAAAACATTGCGAACCCGAACATGGACGCAGAGAAGGCAAGAAAGCTGACGATTGAGCTGACCTTTAAGCCGGACAAGAACGACAGGACGGATGTGGACGTGACAGCCATCGTTAAGACGAGCTTACAGCCGGAGAAGGCAATCAGCAGCAGAATGATTGTGGAAAGCGACGGCAGGGGCAACGTGCAGGGGAACGAATGGCGCAGAGAAGCTATGAAGGGACAGCTGGAGATTGACCGGGAGGATGCGGAGACACAGGAGACAAGCGGCGGCGTGATTGATTTGCAGGCGCAGAAAAGAAAGGTGGAATAAGAAATGATTAAAGCAGCACTGGAATATATTGTGGGGCTGAACAAGCCGGAAACTGTGAGACATGGCGGCGGCGTTTATGCGGACAAGCCTTTGTACCAGATGAAAAAGGCGGATTTTCCCACGTTGAAATTGAACACACTGGAAAGCATTGTGCGCTATGTGCAGAAGATTGGGGACGAGCGGCAGAGTGAGAACTACGAAGCCGCAGAGCCTATCATCATACACATTGAAAGTGCGACCTGCGTGGCACTGAAGGACATTGCGAACGTGGGGGACGGCAAGAGGGACTGCATGGTGCTTGCCACGGCGGAGGTGCCGAAGTTTCAATATGGCGAATTTCACGATGCGGAGAGCTTCAACATTGCTTTGCAGAGCAAATTTCTTGACACGGAGGACAAGGCAACCATTTTGCAGGTGGTCGGCAATCTGAAGGAGGACGCAGTGCGGACGATGACGGACGACGGTGTGAGCCAAGTGACGGCAGTGCGGACAGGGGTTGCAACGGTATCCGATGTGAAGGTGCCGAACCCTGTTTCCCTGCGCCCGTTCCGCACGTTCATTGAGGTGGATCAGCCGGAAAGCAGATTTATTTTCCGCATGAGAGAGGGCGGCAGATGTGCCATTTTTGAGGCAGACGGCGGCGCTTGGAAGCTGGAGGCGAAGAAGAACATCTACAACTATCTGGCGGAGCAGCTGGAAGGAAATATTGACAGCGGCGAAGTGGTTCTGCTTGTTTAAAAAGCGGAGGGGTTAGAAAAATGAACAAAGTGATTTTAATGGGGCGGCTGACGAGAAGCCCTGAGGTGCGATATTCGCAGGGGGCAGAGCCTGTGGCGGTGGCGAGGTACACACTGGCAGTCAACAGACGCTTCAAGAGAAAGGACGAGCCGGAGGCAGACTTTATTCCCTGTGTTGCACTTGGCAAGAGCGGCGAATTTGCGGAGAAACACTTCCGGAAAGGGCAGCTGGTGGGCGTAATTGGGCGTTTGCAGGTGCGCAGCTGGGAGGACAAGGAAGGCAAAAAGCACTGGACCACAGAGGTTATCATTGAGGAGCAGCACTTTGCGGAAAGCAAAAACAGTCAGGCGGCTGCACCCAAGGAGGGCGGACAGGCCCCGGCGGATGGGTTCTATCCCATAAATGAAGGTGTGGAAGATGAAGATTTGCCGTTCTGACGGTTAAGGAGGAAAAGGAAATTACAGCATGGCGGAAGTCATGCCTGTAAACAAGCTGCAGATGGGGAATCTGCGGTTTGTTTATGGAAGTTCTGAAGATGGAGAAGTTCCATAGAATTTCTCAGCAGCTGAGACAGAAGGGAGGGGGAGTGTTGCCCAAAAGGAAGATTTATATGGCAGTGACGAAGGATGCGCTTTCCCTGCCGCTGGCGGTGGCGGACAGTGTTGCGGAGCTGGCGGAGTTGCGGGGGGTGAAGAAGGAAACCATACGATCCTTAGTTTCCAGAGGGAGGACGGGGAAGATTAAGCGGCCCGGATACATTGTGGTAGAGGTGGAGGAGGACGCACCCCGAAAGGAGGACATGCCCCGTGAGAAGGACGTGCCACAGAAGGACGTGCCACAGAAGGACGCGCCACAGAAGGACGCGCCACAGGAGAAGAAGGAGAGCCGCCGGAACGGGCAGAGCGGAGAATTTGACGGGGAGATATTCCGGGAAAGAATCCGACTACTGCGGAAGGAAAGCGGCATGACAAAAAAGGATTTTGCCGCTTTTACCGGGATCGCTTACATCACGCTATACAACTACGAGAGGAAGGACATAGTGCCGGGGGCGGACATGCTATTTCGGATTGCGAGGAAAACAGGGTGTTCGGTTGACTGGCTGATTGGGCTGAAGGAGGAAGAAAATGCCGAAGGTAACGATTTGTGACACGAAATTTTGTGTAGGCAGAGGAGAGCTGCCGCACAGTTTCAAAAGAGAAGGGAATCCTCATTGGGAGAATTTTAAAGACCTGATGCGTTTTCTTGGTTCGATTGGGTTTTATGTGAGCGAGGACAAAGAGATTAAAAAGAAGTTCCCTTCTTTGAACGAGACAAACAGAGTAGGTGGATTTGATGATTTGCGATTTAAAGCGCAGTATGCACCCAATCTTTTTGAAATTGAATTTTATCAGGATGTATTTCATGAAAATTCGCATGGTGGGTTTTATGATTTTGATAAATATGAAAAAATGCCATATTTGATACAGAAGCGGTATGACTGGACGAGGGAAAAGCTTCTGCAATATTTTGAAAAATGCGGGTATTCCATAGAATTTGGGAAGAACACCTGCAAGGGTGCCGCATTTATTGTTCATGATTATATCCGCAGTTGGCATCATCCGCAGGAAAATTGGTTTTTTCTGAAGGCTGTGGACGGGCAGACTGCCAAATATGAACCTAACGGCACAGACAGGGACGGAAATATATTGCGAAACGGAGAAACAAAATATTTTCGTGACTGGAGCGGCTATCTGCTGCGGGGAAAGGTATACCACAATATCAACAACATGTGGTGGGTTCTGCTGGCGGATGGGCAAGTGAGAAATGTGGCTTGTTTTGATTTATTTGACCTGAAGGAAACGGATTTCAGAGGGAGAAGGAAAAACCACCGACCGCCGAAGGAATATGTGGAGCGGAGGACACAGCTTTCTCTTTGCAGTGTGAAGGAGTTGGAGAGAGAATTGAAAAGGAAAAGGAGGAAGAAATGAACGAAATAACAGTTTGGTTACCATGGGTGGGGAATGTACGGCTTGACGAGCCGCCGGAAAATTTAGAGCTTCTTGTGATGAAGAGCTTTCACAATTTCACGGAGGGAACAGCAAAGATCTATGAATTTGAGGACAAGCTGCACTATTTAGACAATCTGCGGAAAAGTCTGCACGCAGGGAGCACTGACGAGCATGTCAGAAGGCTTGTATGCAAGCGTGTGGAGCACAGAATGGAAGAAGAAGGCGATTTCCCGGACAGAAAGGACTTTCTATGCATTGAATTTATGGAGCACTGTTTCGACGAAGGATTTATGCCGTTTCATGACACCTATTATTTTGGAAGCAAAAGCGGAAACGAGGAGTGTCTGCGGTCAATTTTACGGATTATCCGCACGGTTGTGAATTATTCCGAAGAGGAATATGAAAAGCTGTTGGAGGAGGAATGAGCATGGATGCGGTAAAGTTTTTCAAGGAGAAAGAGAGGATGTGCAAAAGCTTTGGGGAAGGCTGCACCGGATGTATGATTCACATAAACCAGCATAAACTGCGGTGCTTTCAGTTTTGTGAAAAATATCCGGAAAAAGCTGTTGACATTGTAAAAGAGTGGTCTGCGGAACATCCGAAGGAAACACGACTGGCGAGGCTTTTGAAGAATTACCCAAACACGCCGTTATTAAATAAGGACGGTATACCCGTCTACGTTTGCGCAGCTCATTTAGGGCTGATGGATATAGATGATTGTGACAATGATTGTATTATCTGCTGGAACACGCCGATTGAGGAGGAATAAGCATGGATGCGGTGAAGTTTTTGAAAGAAAGAAAACGGATGTGTCATTTTTCCGGAGACACTTCCTGCCACGGATGCCCTCTTTACAAGGAGCGTGGTATATTTCAGTGCTTGCAATTTCAGGACCTATTTCCCGAGCAGACGGTTAACATTATAGAAAAATGGGTGAAGGAACACCCAAGGGAAACAAGGAAAGATGATTTTTTTGAAAAATTCCCTCATGCGAAAAAATTGAGTGATGGTATTCCGGATATATGTGCAGCCAAAGTGGGATACTTGCGTGAATGTCCACATCCGAATGTGGAGGATTACTGTAAAGAATGCTGGAATACGCCATTGGAGGAAGAATAAACCGGAAGGAAAGAGGAGGAGAAGAAAATGAGAATTTTGAAATGCAGACTGACAACGATTGAGGCCATGCTGGGCACAGCGAGCAACAACAAGGAGCTGCACAGCGAATTTATTGCGAGCCATGCGCCCGATGCGCCGAGCAGAGAAGAAGAAATTGCGGCGGTTGGTGTGGACGAGGTGATTGAGAAGGGGACAACGGTGTTCTCGAGGGACGAGGACGGGCGGCCCATCCTGTGGGACTATCAGATAAAGGGGTTCTTCAAGGATGCCTGCGGTGTGCTGCGGAAGGTGAAGGGCACAAAGAGCAGCAAGATTAAGGCTTACAAGAAGGAAATTGACGGGCTTATTTTTGTACAGGAGCGGCAGATTTTGGTGCAGACGGCGGAGGAGTTCGGGAGCTGCCAGCGTTCCTTGCGTGCCAACACACCACAGGGGGAGAGAGTGAGCCTTGCGAGCAGCGAGGAGATTGCGGCGGGAGCGGTGCTGGAGTTTTCCGTTCTTGTGATGGCGGACGAGTTGATGCCGGCGGTGAAGGAGTGGCTGAGCTACGGGAAGCTGCGCGGGCTGGGGCAATGGAGAAACAGCGGCAAGGGCAGATTTTGTTATGAGATTCTGGAGGAACGCGCGGCGGAATTTGCGGACATTTTGGACTGAGCAAGGGCTGAGCAAAGCAGAGAACGGCAAAGCAAGGGCATAGCATGGCAGGGCAACGGACAGCAAAGCAAGGGCATAGCACGGCAGGGCAACGGACAGCAAAGCAAGGGCATAGCATGGCAGGGCAACGGACAGCAAAGCAAGGGCATAGCTGAGCATGGAGTGGCGAGGGCAAGGCCAGGCACCGAAGCGCAAAGATCTGCGTCGCAAAGCAAAGGCATTGCAAAGATCCGCTTGGCGTGACAAGGCACAGCAAGGGCATAGCATGGCAGGGCGACGGACAGCAACGCAAAGGCATAGATAAGCTTTGCATGGCAAGGGCAAGGCAAGGAAGGGCACGGCATAGCAGGGCAAAGGCATCGCAGGGCATAGCATGGCAGTGTTTGGCAAGGGCATTGCGTAGTGAAGCAAAACGTGGCGAGGGCATAGCGAAGCCAAGAAAAGCATAGCGAGGGCATAGCAAAGATAGGCTTGGCATGGCGAAGCACAGAAGTGCAAAGGCATAGCAAAGCAAGGCTGAGCGAAGGCAGAGCATAGAGAGGCTTAGCCATGGACGGCATGGCAGAGCAGTACATAGCAAAGGCATAGCAAAGGCAGGAGGAAGGCAATGGGGAAAACGGAGATTTGCGACATGGACTGCTTTCGGTGCAAATACCGCGACTGTATCAACGATGAGACATTGACGAGGCAGGCAAGATATTACCGGAGGCACAGGGAGCGTGTGCTGGAAAAGAAGAAGGAATATTACAAAAAGAGAAAGGCGGAGAAGGATGGCGGACTACCAGAAAATGCAGGAAAACATTGCGCTGATTTGCGAGAGGGTCAGCATGGGCGAGAGAATGGCGATGCTTGCCGAGGAGACAGCTGAGCTTGCGGATGCGGCGCGGCTGCTGCGGGAGAGTATAACGGAGAGCCGGAGGAAGGGGCGAAAATTCACCTTTGGCAGAGAGGCAAGCGAGGAAGTGGCGGAGGAAATTGCAGACGTGCTTGCGGTGATGCTTTGCACCTTTGAAGGCGAAATGATTTGCGAATTTCTGAAACACGGCATAAGCGGTGCGAAGCCGGCACGGAGCGCAGGGGAACTGAAGACGGGACTGCGGGAGCTGATTTCGTTCTGCAGCATTGTGCGGTACGCTGCATTCAAGAGGCGGAGGATTGGAAACAAGGAGAACCCAACGGACTGGAGACAGGAGCAGGCGGATGGAATTTTAAGAGTTTTCGGCGGACAGCTGCTTTTGACGTTGAGCGGCACACTGCGGCAGTGGCAGCTTGCGGGCGTTGTGCGCAAAATGGAGCAGAAGCTGGACAGATGGGCGATGCGGCTGAAAGGAGAGACGGAGGATGGGAATGACCTACAGCAAGATTGAGAGAAGCTTTTGGGAGACGGACGAGGCAAGGGAGCTGACACCGGAGGAGAAATATTTCTGGATGTACTTACAAACCAATGCGAACGTGAACACTCTGGGGTGCTATGCCTTCCGGATGCGAAAGGCTGTGGACGAGACAGGCTACAACAAGGACACGCTGGAGAAGCTTTTGGACATCATGATCCAGCGGGGCATGATTCTCTACGATGCGGCAACGAGGGAGGTTTTCCTTCTGCACTGGGGCAAGACGAATTGGAACCGCCAGACAGCAACCCTGCGCGCGATAAAAGCCGATTTGAAGGAGATTCGCTCCGAAATGATAAAATTCAAAATAAACACGCAGTTAGAAAAAAGCGGCATTTTTACGAAGGAAGGCGAAAATGATAAAGTTTCCGAAGAAAATGATAAAGCCGAAAATGCCGAGATTGCAGAAAAAACAGCGAACAAAGGGAACAATCGGGAACAATCGGGAACAAACGGGAACAATCAAGGCGGAGAAGGAGAAGGAGAAGGAGAAGGAGAAAAGAAAAAAGAAAAAGAAAAACGCAGCAAGTGCGTTTTCACACCCCCGACACTGGAAGAAGTGCAGGCATACTGCAAGGAGCGGGGGAACCGCATTGATCCGCAATATTTTTTAGATTACTACACATCAACGGGATGGATGCGCGGAAAAGTCAAGCTGAAGGACTGGAAAGCGGCTGTGCGAACATGGGAGCGGCAGGATGCAAAGTGGCAGGGTCAGACGGATGACCGGCAACAAGGTGCATCGGCACCCGGAGCGGCAGCTGCTGCCAAAAACAAAGCACTGATCAACCGCCGAGATTTGGCCGGCGGCTAAGGGGAAGGAGCGTGAAGCAGGATGGACGCGTTCAAGGATTTACACAGCGAGGAGACGGAGCGCGCGGCTTTGGGGTGCATGTTTCTGGACAGGAGCGCGGCAGCACTGGGGAAAACGATGCTGCTGGCGGATGACTTCTACACGCCGATGTATCGGGTGATTTTCGAAGCGATGCAGGGGGTAGAGGAGATTGACGCGGTGACGGTGATGAACGAGCTGGCGCGCAGGGGCGAGGCTGAGAGGATCGGGATTGACCGGATTGCGGGGATTGCGCTCGGAATATCCACGAGCGTTTACCTACGCAGCTACATAGACGACCTAAAGCGGCTTGCTTACCTGCGGCGGGTGGTGCGGACGGCGCAGGAGATGGCGCAGGCGGCATACAGGCAGGACATCGGCGGCATTGACCGGAGCATGGCGGCCATGCGCGGGGACGGCTGGGGCAGCGCGGAGATTGTGACGCTGGCGGATGCCACGGAAAAGCACATCCGCGAGCTTACGGCACTACGGGAAAGCGGCAAGAAAATCGTTGGACTGCCGACGGGCTTCACTGACCTTGACCTGATGCTTGGGGGACTGCGGAACGGGGATTTCTGCATTCTGGCGGCAAGACCGAGCATGGGCAAGAGTGCGCTTGCCTTAGACATTGCGAAGCACGCGCAGAAAAGCATGACGGAGCAGGCGGACAGGGTGGTTTTCTTCTCACTGGAAATGCCGGACAAGAGCCTTGGCAACCGAGGCTACACCTCGGAATTTCTGATTGACAACGACCGTTTTGCGGTGGGGACGAATGATGCGGCATGGCAGGAGACGCTGCGAGGGGTGGCGGAAAACCGCGCGGACTACGAAAGCGGCGCAGGGCGGATGATCATCCGAGACGAGACGGGGCAGACGGTGGAAAAAATGAGCGCATTTCTGCACGGCTTACAGGGGCAGGGGATACGCCCCCGGCTGATTGTGGTTGACTATTTGCAGCTCATCGTGAGCAAGGGGCAGGACAGGGTGCGCGAAGTTGGCGCAATCAGCAGAGGGCTAAAGCAAATGGCGCGAGACTGGGACTGTCCGGTTTTGGCACTTTCCCAGCTGAGCCGAGGACCTGAGACGCGCGCCGACCACAGACCGATTCTTTCGGATTTGCGGGACAGCGGCGACATTGAGCAGGACGCGGATGTGATTCTTTTCCTCTACCGTGACGAGTATTACTACCCGGACACGGAGAAGAAGAACACGGCGGAGCTGAACATTGCGAAGCAGCGAAACGGCCCGACAGGAACGATCGCGCTGACATGGATGCCGAGAAGCACCACCTTCCGCAGTGCGGCAGGGTTCCGGGAGACGAAGGAAGCGCCGCCAAAGGAATGGGTATAGTAGCGGTTGAGCCGTTCGGTTATGAGGAACGAACGTCTGACCGACAGGTTGGGTGAGGTGACGAATGGACGGCGAAATATAGCGGTTTCCGAAGCGAAGCGAGGAAAACTGACCATTGACAATGCCTTTGATTTCAAGGCGGACGAGGTGATAACATGAAAAACGAGAAGCAGGAAAGCCCGGCGGCAGAAATTCTCTGGCTGCGAGGGCTTCGCGCCTTTGTGGCGGAAAACAGCGCAGCGCAGCTTCTGGCGGAGGCGGATGCCCTAGATGCGGCACGCGCGGAGACGGAGGCGGACAAGCAGGCGCTTTTCCTGCGGACGCTTACGCTGATAGAGAGAGGGGAGAAGGCGGACTTTTACAGCCGGGTGCTGCAATATGCGGAGCTGAAAGAAAGAGGGGAGAAGGGCGGCGCGGAGCAGGCAATCCGCAGGCATTGGGGGGAGCTGCAGCAGATGGAGAGAGGGATAAAGCGAAGATATGAAAAGCTGAGGGAGGGGTGCAGGTGACAACAAAGAAAGAGATGGCGCGGCTGATAGAGCAGATGGCGGACACACCGGAGGCAACGCAATGGCTGCGGGAGAGAAACGAGGCAATGCGCAGGAGCCTGCGGGACATTTCACTTTCTGCGGTGCAATATGACGCAGTGGGGGGCAGGAGCGGACACGGGGACAGCACAGCCGACAAGGTTTTGAAGCGAGCGGAGACAGAGGAGCGGATCCGCACCAACGAAAGAGCGATTCGAGACAGGCTGCGGCTGCACTCTGACCTGAGCCTTGTGATGGCGGAGGCGCTGACAACGGAGGAGCGGACAATCATCTGGGGGAAGCATGCGGAGCGCCTGGCATGGGATCGGGTGGCGCGAAAGGCGAGACTTTCCAGAACTGCCTGCTTTCGGAAGGAGGCGGAGGGGATGGAGAAGCTTTGCAGGGCTTGGGATGAGAGAAAGGAAAAAGAAAAAAGCAAGGACACCTGAGGTGTCCTTGCTTTTTTGGTGAGACATTTTTTTATTGAGGCGGATTTTTATTTTATGGTAAAATGAAACAATAAACGGAGTTATATTATGGAGGTGAAGAATATGCAAGAAAGATGCGACATGAAAGAGATACAGAAGATGCTAGGTTCTTTCAGTTGTCCGGAGTTAGCGGAATTGAGTGCGCTAGCAACAAAATATAAAATGAATTTTGCCGATTTGGGAATAAAAAGAGATTTGATTGATCCGAAATTAAAGGATAACCTAGAGGAAATATCAAAAGTAATGCGTTTATGGAGAGAAAATATAGATTTTCAATCATTGGAAAAGACAATAGAGACATTCAAGACAAATAATTTTTTTGAAAGTCCTGAATATAGTGCTTTGATTAAGAAAATGGAGGAAATTGCAAAACCGGGTGCAGCTTTGCAAAAATACTGGAAGGGTGCAC